>Ga0193961_1000030_pt1 | contig 58927 bp, 59 predicted proteins | sample FB_4_MG_FD_140371 | JGI IMG/M metagenome (GOLD analysis project Ga0193961, IMG submission 140371) | Microbial mat bacterial communities from the Broadkill River, Lewes, Delaware, United States - FB_4_MG | ecosystem: Environmental > Aquatic > Freshwater > River > Microbial mats | place: USA...
CGAATATATCCACTTAGGAGGATATGTTATGTATATACTTGTTGCTATAAATATATTAGGATTAAGTATAATTTTATGGAAATTTATCCAAATCAAAATAGAAAATGCAAAAGCACAAAAAGTGGTATCTGGTATTTTTGATGAGATTCAAAATAAACACTCATTATCATCAAAAAAAGTTGAAAAAGATATTTATCATCAAGCCTCAAAATATCTTTTACGTTTAGATACAGGAATGAATACTATTAAAATAATAGCTTCAATTGCTCCTATTTTAGGACTTTTAGGAACAGTTATTGGAGTATTACAATCTTTTGAAACTATTTCAACAGCTGGATTCTCACAAGGGGCTGATACATTTGCATCAGGGATATCACTTGCTTTGATTACAACTATTGGGGGACTTATTGTTGCTTTACCTCATTATATAGGATTTAATTATTTAACTGGATCTTTTACTAAACTTGAATCAAAATATACGGAGATTATTATACATAGGATAACAAGTGAAACCACTTATTAAAAAACATGAAACACTCACCATGGATTTGACTCCTATTATAGATGTAGTATTTTTATTATTAATATTTTTTATTGTTGCAAGTGAATTTAAAAAAAATGAAACTATTTTAAATTTAACTTTACCTAACTCATCTTCTATACAAAAAGTCGAAGAAAACAAGGCATTAGTTATCGAAATTTCTGAGAAAAAGCTTGCTTTTAAAGCAAAAGAATTAGACTTTAACGAACTTGTGCAAAAGTTATCAACTATTAAAAAAACAGCTGCTTTAACTATCAAAATAGATCAAGATGTAAAATATAAAAGAATAGTGAAACTACTTGATATATTAAATAACTTACAATTAAATAATATTCTTCTTATCACCAAAAGATAACAATAAATTACAAAATAATTCATAGTTTTTCAAATTGTGATTATATTGTGATTTTATTTGATTATAATTCTCATTATTAAAGTAAAAGGATAAAAATGAATAACAAATTATTATTTTCATTATCATTAGCGGCATCAATTGCTATAAATGCAACATCTAGTGAAATAGAAAAATTAGAATCAATACAAGTTAATGATACTGCATTTCAAGAGCAAGTAAAAAGTATCACATCATCTACATTAGAAAATCAACAGGCTACTGATATTAAAGATATCTTAAAATCAATGCCAAGTGTTGTAGTTGATGGAAATGCTAGATATGCACAAAAAGTATATGTAAGAGGATTAGAAGATAAATTTTCAAATATTACTGTAGATGGTGCAAAATTAGCAGGACAGCTATTTCATCATTCTGGAGATCAAACAATAGATGCAGAAATGTTGAAAATCGGTTCAATTGAATTAGGAGCTCATTCTGCTTTAAGTGGTGCTGGAGTTGTTAACGGTGCATTTAATTATGAAACTAAAGATGCTAGTGATTTCTTGCAAGAGGGAGAAACTTTTGGTGGAAAAATATCTATGGGATACCAAAGTGCCTATGAAAGAAAAATGGCAAGTGTTGCTGTATTTACAAAAATTAATGACAAATTAGAATTTGTAGGGATAGGAAATATCTCAAAAGATGGAGATTTACATATTGCAAATAAGCCAAAAGATACTTCTAAGCATAGTACTTTAAAAAGTGGTTTGGGAAAAATTGTTTACAAAGCAAATGATTATAATACCCTTAAATTCTCATACAATAAGTACCAAGATGGTGGAAACAGAATTTTATCTGGTGAAAAACCTGGAAGTAACGATGAATCTTATCCATACAGTGAGATAGAAAGAGATACTTACACATTAAACTATGAGTACAATCCTGATAGTGATTTAGTTAAATTAGAAACAACATTATATTCTAATTCACAAAAATTAAATAGAGATTCCTTTTTAGATGGAGATTTACAACAACCAAATAGAACATATGAAAATAATGCTGTTGGCTTTGATGTACGAAATACTTCTATTGTAAGTAATCATATTTTAACATATGGTATCGATCATATACAAGAGGATCAATCTAAAGATGCTGACGGTGTAGCAACTTATATAACAGGTTCAAAAGTAGGAACTACAGAAAAATCATCTGTTGATGAAAAGGGTAAAATAAATGCCTATGGAGCTTATATAGAAGATGAGATTGATTTAGATAAATTAGTTCTAAATATAGGTGCAAGATATGATGTACACAAAATGGGTGGATTTTATAGCGGTACATTTAAACAATTATCACCAAAATTTAAAGCAGCGTACCAATTAAATCAAAAACTTAGTTTTAGAGCTGCTTATGGTAGAATCTTTAAAGGTCCTTCACTTGGTGAGACATTAATGCTTTCTGATAGTATTGTTCAAGATGCAAATACAAAAGCACAAACTGGTAATAGTTATGAAGTAGGTGTAGATTATGACTTATCAGCAGCATTAAATGCAGATAATTCAAAAATTGGATTTACTACATATACTTATAACTTAGATAACTATATGCACCCTACTAAAAATGGATCGCTTGAGAACCAATCAGATATGAATATTTGGGGAATCGAAACAGTGTTTAACTATAGAAAAGATACTTTAGGATTCAACTTAAGTCATACATATAGTGATGGAACAGAAAAAGATTTAGATTCTGGAGAAAAAATAGAACCTAGAACAGCAAAAATTCATACATTTAAAATAAACACAGATTATAAAGTAAACCAACAACTATCTGTAAACTATAATGCTGAGTTAGTTCCTGGAAATAGTTACAAATACGAAACAGATAATAAGGTAGAAAGAAAAGGGTATGGAGTACATAATATATCTACATCTTATAAACTATTAGCAATAAAAGGTGCAAAACTAAACTTTGGTATCGATAATTTATTTGACAAAAGATATATCAAACATACTGCCTTTGGAACATATTTTGGAAACAGTCAATACGAATCTGAAGAGGTTGGTAGAAATTATAAAATAAAATTATCATATAGATTTTAATAATGACGAAAAAGAAAAAAAATATCGACCAATGGATGAGATCTTTACATAGAGATCTCGGATATTTCACTATAGGATTAACATTGATTTATGCCCTAAGTGGTATTGTATTATCTGCAAGAGGATTAGGTTGGTTCAAACAGAAACTTAATAATCAAATTATTATGAAAACACAAATACAAAATAAAGAGTTCAATAAAGTATTTATCGATGTAATTAAAAAAGGTCAATTACCTATTATATTTCCTGAAAATAGTTATAGACACCTCAATAGATTACATCTAAAAATAGTTAAAGAAGATCACAATATCATCCATTTTAATGCATGGAAATCTTTAAATATATTTTATAATACTCAAAGTGGTATAACAAATGTCTCTTTTAAAAAATATCCACAAGCTATAGAAATCTTTTTGGATGCACATAAAGCGTCACATGAGAGTGCTTGGTTTTATTTAGCGATGTTCTATTCTGTAGTATTAAGTTTTTTTGCTATATCTGCTATGTTTATGGTTAAAGGTAAGTATGGATTTAAACGAAGGGGTATGTATCTTATGGCTGCGGGAATTACTGTAGTTATCGGATTTCTAGTCATATCATAATATATAACAAATTCAATTATAATATATAACAAATTCAATTATAATAATTGAATTTGTTTTTTATAAAGAAATAGTAAAAATTATTTTTCTATTCTAGCTGTTACTCTTCTGTTTTTTGCTCTATTTTGGGCTGTATCATTTGATACTAATGGTTTTGTTTCACCATATCCAACTGCTTCAATTTTATTACTATCTACACCCATAGAAACAAGCTGTTTTTTTGCACTATCTGCTCTTCTTTTAGAAAGATTCAAATTGTAAGCAGCAGTTCCGATAGAATCTGTATGTGCTTCCAAAATAATTTTTGCAGAATCAACTCTTTTTGTATAGTTTACATATTTTTCAAATTTTGTTATATCACTTGTTTTTATCTTGTCACTATTTGTTTTGAACACAATATTTAATTGTGCTGGTTGTACTAAAATTTCACACCCATTTAGATCAACTTGGACACCTGATTGTGTTGTAGGACACTGATCAATAGAATCTAAAACACCATCATTATCTGTGTCTATTAAAGGGATGATTGTACAACCATTTGCATCAACTTCAGCACCTTCTTTTGTAGTTCTACATTGATCTTGTGAATCAACTACACCATCATTGTCACTATCAATTTCACAACCACTTGCATCTACAACTGCACCTGCTGCTGAGTTTGGACATTGATCTTCTGAATCAACTATACCATCATTATCACTATCAACTACTATAGCACAGCCATTTGCATCAACATTTACACCTGCTTGTGTAGTAGGACATTGATCAATAGAATCTAAAACACCATCATTATCACCATCTAAATCAGCTGGTGTATTTGATGATTTTTGTCCAAATGGAATAGCTAAACCTAGTGTATAAATCACATCTCTATCACCATCAAATTTTAACTCATGACGAACATCTAATTTTAGAGCTAATTTTTCTGTAAAAGAGTATGCAGCTCCTACCCCATAATTAAAAAATGGATCTGATTCATTTCTATACTGTGTATTTGAGATTCTTTCATATCCTAAACCAGCCAATGCATATAAATTAAATGCCTCATTGATTTTGTACTCTTTAATTCCGTTTAATGAAAGAAGTGTGATTTTTGTATTTTCTTTGCTATGTTCATAATCACTACTTCCTGATTGCATCAATCCAATCTCTAATTTGTCGAACTTGTATCCTTCTTCAAGATTTCTAGCCACACCAACACCATAAATCATGTGATTTTCAATATCTACATGCTCTTTTGTATCAACATACCCAACCATTGGTGTAATCTCATAGTTATAATCACTTGCTACTAATAAGTTTGCAGCTAATACTGAAGATAATATTATTTTTTTCATTTTTAATTCCTTTATTTTTAATTATTTTATATAAATATACTTTGAATAGATTCGTTTGTATATATTCTTTTGATTGTCATAGCAGTTATCTCTGCTGCTGATAATACATTTATTTTTGAATGTGCCTCTTTAAGTGGGATGGTATCTGTGATAACCAACTCATCCAATGCACTTTTTTCAATTCTATCAAATGCAGGTCCACTTAATACTCCATGAGTACAACATGCCATTACACTTGTAGCACCCTTTGCTTTAAGAACATCTGCAGCTTTTGTAAGTGTTCCAGCTGTATCTACCATATCATCGAGGATAATCACATCACGACCTGCTACATCACCAATGATATTCATCACTTCAGATTCATTTGCTTTTTCTCTTTTTTTATCAACAATCACAAGATCATACCCTAAAGATTCAGCATATGTTCTTGCTCGTGCAACACCACCTACATCTGGAGATGCGATGATTGGATTTGGTAAGTTTTTGTTTTTGATATAATCTACAAACAAAACAGACCCGGTAAGATGATCTACAGGTATATTAAAAAACCCTTGTATTTGCGAAGCATGTAAATCTATAGTGATTACCCTTTGTACTCCAGCTGTTTCAATCATATCGGCTACTAATTTCGCAGAAATAGGAACTCTCGGAGCTGCTTTTCTATCTTGCCGTGCATATCCAAAGTAAGGGATAACAGCATTGATACTTCCAGCACTACTTCTTTTGAGTGCATCTACAATAATTAAAAGTTCCATAAGATTATCATTTGCAGGAGCACAAGTGGGCTGGATAATAAAAACATCTTTCCCTCTAACTGACTCTGTAATATTCACATTTATCTCACCATCACTAAATCTTTTTACTTCAACTTCAGCTAATTCTCTCCCTAAAGATGTTGCAATTTTTTGTGCAAATTCAGGATTTGCTGTACCCGATACAAGTATATAATCATTCATAACTTTACCTTTATTTTATATGTTCTTATGATTATAGCCAAATGTCTCTTTAAAGCCAAATGATAAATACTATATTTTTATAAGCTAAGTTTCGATAAAATCATTGAAAATTATTAAACATGGAGTTCATATATATGAAATTTAACGCAACAAAAACAAATGAAGCAAACGCAGTTGTAACTGCAACAATAGAAGCTAGTGAAATTGAAACTAACTTAAATAAATTAGCTAAAGAAGCTTCTAAAACTATGGATGTTCAGGGTTTTAGAAAAGGAAAAGTTCCTGTAGCTGTTGTAAAAAGTAGATATGCTGATAAACTAACTCAAGATGCTGAGGGTGAAGTTATAAGAGCTATTTTAGCAGATGCCTTAGAAGAGTTAGAGATCACAAATACTGACCTCATTGGTGAGCCAGCTATTACTAAATTTGATAAATTAGAAAATGGTGATATTGAAATTGCTATTGAATTATCTTGTAGACCAGCTATTGATTTGGGTGATTACAAAGCACTTCTACCAGAAATTGAACCAACTGTTGTAACAGAAGAAGAGATAGCTGACAGAATCAAAACAATGGCAGCACAAGGTGCACCTTTAGAAAAAATCGAAACTCCAAGAGAAGTACAATCAGGGGATTTTACTCTTATTGATTTTGAGGGATTTAAAGATGGTGTTGCATTTGAGGGTGGAAAAGCAGATGGCCATAGTTTAGAGATTGGTTCTGGTTCGTTTATTCCAGGATTTGAAGATCAAGTAATTGGTATGAACTATGGTGAGCAAAAAGATATCACTGTAACATTTCCAGAGCAATACCAATCTGCTGATTTAGCAGGTGCAGAAGTAGTATTCAAGGTAACTTTACACGAAATTCAAGCAAAAACTACTCCAGTTATTGATGATGAATTTGCAGCAAAAGTACTGGGAAATGAAGAGAACCCAACAGTTGAATTATTAACAATCAAAATCAAAGAACAAATTGAATTGGAAAAATCTTCAAAATATTACAATGAAGATTTAAAACCTAAATATTTAGAATCTTTAGTAGAATCTATCTCTTTTGAAGTTCCAACTTCTGTTTTAGAGCAAGAGATTTCTCAACTACTTAACAACCAAGTAAGAACAATGTCTGAAGAAGATTTAAACGCACTCAAAGAAGATCAAGCAAAAATTGAAACTATGAGAGAAGAAGCGAAGCCAGAAGCTACAAAAAGTGTAAAAGCTACATTTATCATTGATGCGTTAGCAAAAGCTGAGGGTGTTTCTGTAGAAGATCAAGAAGTTACACAAACTTTGTACTATGAAGCAATGATGCAAGGTCAAGATGGTCAAGCACTTATCAAACAATACGAAGAAGCAGGATACTTGCCAGCAATCAAAATGTCAATGATTGAGCAAAAAGTTATCACTAAATTATTAGACGAAAAAGCAGGAAAATAATGTCTTATATACCAGTAGTTGTTGAACAAACAGGAAGAGGCGAGAGAAGTTACGACATCTACTCTCGTCTTTTAAAAGATAGAATTATTATGCTTAGTGGTGAAGTCAATGACCAAGTTGCTTCAACAGTTGTAGCTCAGCTTTTATTTTTGGAAGCTGAAGATCCTGAAAAAGATATCTACTTATACATCAACTCTCCAGGTGGAGTTGTAACTGCTGGTATGAGTATGTATGATACTATGAACTATATCAAACCAGATATTTGTACTATTTGTATCGGTCAAGCGGCTTCTATGGGTGCATTTTTATTAAGTGCAGGAACAAAAGGGAAAAGATTTGCTCTTCCAAATGCTCGAATTATGATTCATCAACCATCAGGTGGAGCTCAAGGACAATCAACAGATATCCAGATTCAAGCACAAGAGATACAAAGATTAAAAGATAGTCTTAACCAACTCTTGGCAAATCATACTGGTCAAAGTTTTGAGAAAGTTGAAGCGGATACAGAAAGAGATAATTTTATGTCAGCAAAAGAAGCAGCTGATTATGGTCTTGTAGACAAAGTAATAGACAAACACGAATAAAAAGAAAGAATAAAATACATGATAAGAGACGTACTAACGTATCCCAATCCAATTTTAAGAAAAAAATCTAAAGATGTTGAAGTTTTTGATAAAAAACTTCATACTCTTTTAGATGATATGAATGATACAATGGCTCAATATGGTGGCGTGGGATTGGCTGCTATTCAAATTGGAATTGATTTAAATGTTTTGATCATAAATATACCTATTGACGATGAAGGTGGAAAAGATGATGGAAAACAATTAGATGAGAATCTAATAGAAGCTATAAATCCAAAAATTACTCATAAAGATGGTGAACTTATATTTAACGAAGGGTGTTTAAGCATACCTGGTTTTCATGCAGAAGTGAAACGAGCTGAACATATTGTTGTTGAATACTTCAATAGAGATGGTAAAAAACAGACTATTGAAGCACATGATTTTTTGGCCGTTGCTTGGCAACATGAGATAGAACATCTCACAGGGCATGTATTTATAGAAAACCTCTCATTTTTAAAAAGAAAAAAGTTTGAAAAAGAGTGGAAACGCCAACTTAAAGAAAATAATAAAAAATAGGAATCAAAATGCAAAAAGAACCAATGACAGAAAAAGATTATCAAGTATTGACAGAAAATTTAAATGATATGAAACTGGTACAAAGACCTCTTATTTTAGTTGCTATTGAAGAAGCTAGACAACTAGGTGACTTAAAAGAAAATGCAGAATACCATGCAGCAAAAGAGGATCAAGCCAATATCAATAAAAGAATAGCAGATCTTGAAGATCTTATTACAAGAGTAATTATCATTGATCCAGCATCTTTAGCACATGAAAAAGTTAGTTTTGGTTCAACTGTAGAGCTCGTTGATGTAGAGGCTGATAAAGAGATTACTTATACTATTGTTTCTTCATCACATAGTAATCCAGAAATTGGAAATATCTCTTTTCATTCTCCCTTAGCAAAACAACTTCTTGGTAAAAGTGAAGGTGATGAATTTTTTGCACAATTACCAGGTGGAAAAAAAGAGTTTGAGATAGAAAAAATATATTATGATGAAAGTAAATTATGTTAGATGTAGCGATTGTTGGAGCGAGTGGATATACAGGTTTAGAACTTGTAAAAATCCTCATTAATCATCCCAAATTTAATCTAACCTATATAGCAAATAGTAGTGGAGATACTACTATTGATACTTTGCATCCATGTTTGGAAAAAGTAACTAATATGGATGTAGAAAAAGCAGATGCTCTGACTATATCAAAAAAGGCACAACTTTGTTTTTTGGCATTACCTCATAAAACATCTATGTCTTTTGCAAAAGAGTTATTAGCTTTGGGAGTAAAAGTGGTAGATTTAAGTGCCGATTATCGTCTTGAGCTTGAAACTTACGAAGAACATTACTGTCCCCATGAAGATAAAGAAAATCTTCCATCTTCTGTATATGGACTTCCTGAATACTACGAAAATGAGATCAAAAATGCAAACTTAGTAGCCAATCCAGGGTGTTACCCAACAGCAACACTTTTGGGTCTTTTACCATTTGTAGAGTATATCAAGGAAAATGACAATATTTTTGTAGATGCAAAAAGTGGTGTCAGTGGAGCAGGTAAAAAGCTCAGTGATCTTACATCGTTTGTAACAGTCAACGATAATATGTTTGCTTATAATCCTATGAAACACAGACATATGCCTGAAATACAAGAAAAAATATCTTTGATTAAACAAAAAGATTTCAATATCAATTTTGTGCCTCATCTTATCCCTGTAACACGAGGAATGCTAGTAAGTGTATACTGTACTTTAGATAAAGATATAGATGCTAAGGCTATTTTAAATGATTATTATAAAGAGAGTGAATTTATTAGAATTAGAAAAACACCTGTGAGTATCAAAAATACAGCAGGGACAAACTTTTGTGATATATTTGTAGAACAAAATGGAACGGCATTATTTCTCAATACAAGTATAGATAATCTTCTAAGAGGAGCATCTTCTCAAGCAGTTGTCAATGCCAATCTTATGTGTGGATATGATGCAAGCGTAGGAATCAATAAAATATCGTATGTTCCTTAAGAGAGGTATGTTTACACCAATACCTCTATCCACTCCACAAGTTTCTTTAGGCTGTCATCTTTTTTATTCATAAAAAGATACGGTTTATTTTTGCGATTTTCTTTTACATCTTTTTCCATTGCAAATAAATCTATCTCCACATAAGGACTTAGGTCTGTTTTATTGACCACTAATAGATCACTAAAAAGTAATCCTGCCCCTTTTTTACGAGGTATATCTGCTCCTTGAGCCACATCAATAACATACATATAATAATCAATTAATTCGTATGAAAAAGTTGCAGATAAATTATCTCCACCACTCTCTACAAATATAATATCAGGACTAAATTTTTCTTCTAATTCCTCAACGGCTTTTTGATTTGCTGAGATATCATCTCGTATAGCGGTGTGAGGACAACCACCAGTTTCTACTCCTACGATTCTATTTGCATCTATATCGAGCTGATTTTTTAAGTAATTTGCATCTTCTGTTGTATAGATATCATTTGTCACTATTGCTAGACTATATTTCTCTTTTAGTCTATTTGTCAACTGCTCTATTATAGAAGTTTTTCCACTTCCTACGGGTCCTGCTATTCCTATTTTTAAACTCATTTTTTTCCTTTTATGTTACGAACATCTTCGGTTCTAAATTTTTATGTTGATAGATAATCTCCTCAAACAATGGATTGAAACTATTTATATCTACTTTTGTTTTTGCTATCAACTCTTTTAACTCATCATCAAATTCAAATAGCATCTTTTGTATTTGAGATGGTTGTATTCGTGATATTTTTAAACTTGCCATTGAGATATTGATAATATTTTTTTTACACCATAAAAGTAAAAACATCTCTACATCCATATCTAGCTCATACGCATACGCTGCTAAAATTATCAGTTCATTTCCATTCGTTTGTTTAGATTTCACTTTACTAAAATACTCTTTTACTATCTCTTTTTGTATATTAGTATTGATTTGTCGTAGATAATTCTCACCTAAATCTTGTGATGCTTTTGTGTACTCAAAACTAGTCATACAAGAGAACTTCTCATCCTCTTTTATAATAAGATTGAGTCTATTTTGTTCAAAATATTTATATACTTTTTTCACCAAAACAAAATCAAAACCTTGATACTGATGTACGATAAGATTATCTAAAAACTTTTTTAGTTCTTCACTTGTAGTTACTTTTTCCAAAACAATATGAGGCTCTAATCCAAAAGAGTGTACAAAAGCCCCTGATGGAAAACTTCCATCAAAAATCTGCATAAACCTACTCAATGCTTTAGCTGAATTAATGTGAGTGATGTGCTTTGCCATTTGGTTTAAAATACTTTTTTATTTTTTCTACAACAATATTTTTATTGTCTTTACACATTTGTATAATATCAGCTAAAGATATATCATCTAAAACAGTGATTTTGTACTCTTCTATACACACAGGTTGATGTCGATTTCCTATCTCATATGCAACTTTTGCAAAATCCAAAGGATCTTTAAAAATAAGTTCATATACCTCATCATCAGATCTTTGTACTTTGATGGCATATCCATCTTCAGAAACTAAAATATCATTTTCATGAAGATGCGTAAACTTTACTTTTATCATAAACTCTACACCCTTATTTGACACAGCACTCAAATTTGGCTTTTGCATATCAAACCAAGATAATTCTACACTATCATCTGAGTCTATATCTTTTGTAATTGTTATTACTTTTTTTATCAATTTATATCCTAAAATAAAAAGTATCGTTTTGCCATAGGCAATTCAGTCATAAAATTTGATTCTATTAACTCACCATTAACTGTTACATCATATGTTTCACTATTCACTTCAATATCCCCAATAAAATCATTGAGTTTCATATCTTTTTTTGTAATATCTCGCGTGTTTTTTACTGCTACAAGTTTTTTATCTACATCTAGTTTTTCTTTGATTCCCTCATCTAGCGATGTTTGAGATACAAAAGTTACTGCTGTTCTACTACTTGCTTTTCCCATACTTCCAAACATCGGTCTGTACATATTTGGTTCTGGTGTTGGTATTGAGGCATTTGAATCACCCATCATACTTAACGCTATAAATCCACCTTTTATAATAATCTCTGGTTTTACACCAAAAAATGCTCTATTCCATAGTACTAAATCAGCCATTTTACCCACTTCTACACTTCCTACATGTTCATCTATTCCACAAGCGATTGCTGGATTTATAGTATATTTTGCTATATATCTTTTGATACGATTATTATCATCTCTGTCTGTATCTGGAGCTAATGCCCCTCGTTGTTTTTTCATAGAGTCAGCAACTTGCCAAGTTCGTATAATTACTTCCCCAACTCTTCCCATAGCCTGAGAATCTGAACTTGTAATAGATATAGCTCCTAAGTCATGAAGTACATCTTCAGCTGCTATTGTTTTACCTCTAATACGACTTTCTGCAAAACTCACATCTTCAGGAATCTTTGGACTTAAATGATGACATACCATTAACATATCAAGATGTTCTTCTATAGTATTTTTTGTATATGGTAAAGTTGGATTTGTAGAAGATGGTAAGATATTTTCTAATCCAGCTACTTTCATGATATCAGGAGCATGTCCACCACCAGCGCCTTCACTATGAAAAGTATGGATAGTTCTTCCAGCAAAAGCATCAACTGTATTATTTACAAATCCAGACTCATTTAAAGTATCCGTATGAATAGCCACTTGTACATCAAAATCATCTGCAACTTTTAAACAAGTATCAATAGCTTTTGGTGTAGTTCCCCAATCTTCATGCAGTTTCAGTCCCATAGCTCCTGCTTTTAATTGTGAAACTAAAGTATCATAGTTACTAGAGTTCCCTTTACCCATAAATCCAAAGTTTAATGGTAAGTCATCTATAGACTCTATCATTTTTTTGATATTCCAAGCCCCTGGAGTACATGTAGTTGCATTAGTTCCAGTATTTGGTCCTGTTCCTCCACCTATCATGGTAGTTACTCCACTTGCTAATGCTTCATCTATTTGCCCTGGAGATATAAAATGTATATGAGAGTCTATTCCTCCAGCTGTGATGATTTTACCTTCAGCTGACAGTATCTCTGTATTAGCCCCTATTTCTAGACCATCTGTTATACCATCACAGTTATTGGGGTTTCCACTTTTTCCAATTGCTTTTATGATTCCATCTTTTATACCAATATCAGCTTTGTATATACCTGTATAATCAATTACTGTAGCATTGGTTATGATTAAATCACATACCTCATCACCTGCTGTTGGAGATTGGCTCATACCATCTCTTACTGTTTTTCCACCACCAAATTTTGATTCTTCACCATATACTGTATAATCTCTTTCTATACTAGCTATTAGGTCTGTGTCTGCAAGTCTAAATCTATCCCCAACTGTAGGTCCATACATAGAGGTATATTTTTTTTTATCTATAGTTGCCATTATTTACGCCCTTTTAGAAACTCTTCAAGTTTACTCATCGCATTTGCTTTTACTTTTTCATCATCTAAAAGACCCTCAACTAAACCATTAAATCCACTGATATATCGTTTACCAGTAAAATCAACTAAACTTATCTCTTTGATTGAACCAGGCTCAAATCGAACAGATGTACCACTTAAGATATTGAGTCTTTTACCATAGGCTTCAGCTCTATTAAAATTGAGTTCTTTATTTGTTTCAAAAAAGTGATAATGCGATCCTACTTGTATAGGTCTATCCCCATCATTTGTAACTTCAATAGTTGTTACTTCTAAACCAACATTGAGTTCTATCTCACCATCATCGATTATATACTCGCCAGCAACCACTGCCTCATCTTTTTTAAATGGTATAGGATTGTGAACAGTCACAAGTTTTGTACCATCATCAAATGTAGCTTCAGTTTGTACCATACCCATCATAGAAGCAACTCCAGGCATAACATCATCAGCTTTTAAAACTTTTGTAGCACTTACCATAAGATCAGCCACACTATTTCCATCTCTAGCACGCTCAAGTATAAAACTACTTATAACTGCAACTGCTTCAGGATAGTTAAGCTTCAATCCTCGCTCTTTTCTTTCCAGTGCAAGTTTACTTGCTGTGTAAATCATCAGTTTTTCTTGTTCTCTATTTGTCAAAAACATTTATTACCTTTCATTTAAAATTATTGTATTTATTATATACTTTTTTTTTTATTTAAATCGTTAATTTTTTTATATAAAATATACAATATCAATTTTGTTTTTTACTATCTCTTACTTTCAATAATTGTGCTGTGATACTTAATGCTATCTCATTTGGTTTATTTGTACCAAAACTTTCACCTATTGGACAATAATACTCTTTTGATATTCCAACTTTTTTTAAATCTAAATCTAGTTTAACTCTTTTATTTTTCGCACCAATTACCCCAACATAGGAAAAACACCCTTTTTGTAAGACTTTTTCTAAAATTGGAAGATCATATTTATGCCCTGATGTCATAATGACTATAAAAGAATCGTTTGAGATATTATCAATATAATCGGTATAGTCATTTACAAATATAGTATCTAGTTTTGCAGAATCTGGAAGTTTATCAAGCCATTCTTTCCGTGTATCGATACATTTAATTTTACAATCCAAAGTTAAAAGTGTTCTTATTAAAGATTGTGCAACATGCCCAGCTCCGTAAATTACAATTTCCCAAGATGATTGAATATCAATTTTTTCAAAAAGTAAACTCACTGATCCACCACAAGTCATTTTTAAATCTTTGTTGAGATGCAATTGTTTATATAAAGTTGTCTCGTTATTATTTTGTAATAATTCTTGAGCCATTTGTATCGAGTTTTTTTCTAAAGCACCACCACCAACTGTTCCAAAATTAATTCCACTAACTGTTACTATTAATTTAGAACCAATATCTTGAGGTACAGAGTTTTTTTTATCTGTAAGAGTTACAATAACAAAAGAGGTATTAGACTCTCTTAACTTTTGACACGATAAGAGAAATTCATCAAATATAAAATCCATACCCTAAGCCTTGAGCTCTTCAAGTTTCATGAGTAAGTTTTCATTGGTTGCTGGAGCATTCATATTAACTATTCTTTTATCTTTTGATCTATATGATAAAGCATTTTTACAAGCAGTAAAAACACTAATTCCTAATAAAAATGGAGGTTCTCCCACTGCTTTAGATCGCCTAACATTCATGTCGGTTGTGTCATTTTCTATAAAATTTATAGTAAATTCTCTTGGTATATCTTGAATAGTAGGAATTTTGTATGTTGTAGGAGAATGTGTAAGTAATTCACCTTTAGCTGAATAGCAAAGATTTTCCATACTTACCCAACCTTGACCTTGAACAAATGCACCACAAACTTGACCTTCATCAATACCTGGATTTATCATTCTTCCTAAATCCATCAAAATATCAGTTTTTAAAACTTTCATCTCACCTGTGTATTCATCTACACTTACTTCAGTTACTACCACTCCATTTGTAAAATAGTTAAAAGCTTTCCCTTTTCCTATTGTTTTATCAAAGCCTAGTCCTTCTGTTCTAAAATGTGCATATTCACAAAGAGATATACGATTTAAATAAGCTAGATTAATAGTCTCTTCAAAACTCATTTGTTTATTTGTAACTGTATCAATAATCATTGCATCAATAAATTCTAATCTAGCAGACTCTTCTATATCTTCTAAAGAGTATTCTTCACTTGTACTAAAAGGAAAATCATTCATTTTTCTCCAAGCAACATTTTGTAATCTTCTTTTTATTAAAAGAGATGCTTTATATGCAGCAGCCCCATTTATATCAGAACCACTTGAAGCTGCTGTTGGAGATGTATTTGCATTTCTTTGTGTTGATGTCGCCATCATTTTTACTTTTGTAGCATCAAGTCCAAATACTTCAGAGATTATTTGAGTTATTTTTGTATTTACCCCTTGTCCCATCTCCGTAGCACCCGTTGATGCCTCAATTGTACCATCAAGGTGAATGTTAACTAAGGCATTTCCTTGATTTAAATGTCTTGCTGTAAAGGCTATTCCAAATTTTACAGCTGTAAATGAAAGACCTTTGAGTAATCCTTTATTTTGTGTATTAAAAAGATTTATCTCTTCTCTTCTTTTCTCATACAAAGAATCTATTTTGAGTTGTGTAAAAAGTTCTGGAAGAGTGTTATTTTCAACTACTTGATGATACGGTGTGATATTATTTTCATCTCTATAACAATTAACCTCTCGAACCTCTAAAGCATCAATACCCAAAGTATTTGCGATATCTTCAATGATTGATTCAATTATTATAGTTCCCTGAGGTCCTCCAAAACCTCTAAAAGCTGTATTTGAAGGATAGTTTGTTTTACAAGCACTTGCATTTATACAAACGCTTGGTAAAAAATACGCTCCATCTATATGAAACATTGTTCTTTCTAAAATAGAAGGACTTACATCTGTAAATGCTCCACCATCTGAGTAAATATCTGCCCAAAATGCTGTTATTTTCCCTTTTTCATCAAAAGATATTTTATAAAAAGTTTTTACAGGATGTCTTTTTCCTGTAGTTTTCATATCATCATCTTTTGTTAAAACAACTCTTGCAGAACGATTTAACTTTTTAGCAATAAGTGCAGCGTAAGCAGCAAAAGCAGCTGGCTGAGACTCTTTGCCTCCAAAACCACCACCCATTCTTTTTACGATACAAGCTACCTTATTTAAAGGAATTCCTAAAGCGTGAGCCACTACATGTTGTGTTTCTGTAGAGTGTTGAGAAGAACTATGTACTTCAATTCCTCCGTCATCTAAAGGATAGGCAATTGAACTTTGTGATTCTAAATAAAAATGCTCTTGACCACCAGAGAAAAAATCGCCTTCTAAGTAAAACTGAGATTTTTTGATAATCTCTAAAGGCTCGTCACCTCTTTTAAAAGAAGTAGCAGTATAAAGAAATTCTTTATTTTCTATAGCAATATCTAAACTAAGTGTCGCTTTTTCTTCCTCTATTTCAACTTTTACTAAACCTCTTGCAAGATTAAAACTCTCTTTATTTTCACAAGCTAAAAGAGCAATTGGTTCATCAAAATGAGAAATTTGCACATCAGCTAAAAGTGGTTGATCATGTACAATTGTACCCCAACTATTTGAGATAAAATCACTCGCTGTGTAAGCTGATATGACTCCAGATATTTCAAGAGCCTTAGTAAAATTGATTGATTTTAGTTTCCCTTTGGCACATTTAGAAGTGATAATTCCAACATATACCTCACCCTGCATCATCACTCTATCATCAATGAAAGCACTTTTTCCTGTCACATGAGTATTTGCTGAATCATGTCTGATGTCTTTTCCTGCACTCATTTACAACTCCTCTTTTATATGACTAGTTTGTGATATTTCTTGATAAAATTTCATCAATAAATTTTGGCACAGTTTGATTCTGTACTCTTTACTAGCACGATGATCACTAAAGGGTTGTATTAAATTAGGAATTTCTAAAGTACTTTGTTTAAATAAATCTTCTGAAATCTCTTTGCCACAAAGTAGTTTTTCAATTTTCTCTGCTTTATATACTATACCAGCTACTCCACCATACGCAATAGAAATATCTACTATTTTATTTTCTTCTAAAACATATCCAACGGCTAGTGAAACAGCAGAGATATCTAAATCTTTTCTAGCACTTACTTTATAAAGTTTAAACGATTTTTTGCTTTTTGGAATTTTTACTTTTGAAATAATTTCATCAGATTTTAAATCAAACTTTTTATAATCTAGGTAAAATTGTGAGAGTAAAACTTCCCTTTTATTTGTTACACTAGATAGTTCTAGTCTCGCATCACTTACATATAAAAACGGGATAGAATCACCAATAGGAGAACCATTTGCAATATTTCCGATTAGTGTACCTTTATGTTTTATTTGTGGTGAAGCAAAAACTTTTAAATTATTTGAAAATTCAGGAAACTCATTTTTAGAATATTTTTCAACAGTACTTAGTGTAACCATTGGGCTAAAAGATAAGAAGTTTTCATTGTTTTCAACGGTGTAAAACTCTTTTATATTTGTTAAAATTGCAATATGATTAGATCTTAAATATCCTTTATTTAAAAGTACTCCAATATCAGTACCGCCTGAAATAAATTGAAAACCTTTACTTTTTAATTCTAAAACTTTTTCTAGACTTGAAGGAAGAACAATTTTCAGATCAATTTCTTCCTCAAAAATATCAACTTCTTCTTTAAAAGTTACATCAAAATCATCTTGTATGTTTTGGGTATTATATCTTTGAAACAAAGGGGTTATCTCTTTTAAATCTAAAGATAAACCAGCATTTATAATTCCTTTATATCCTGTACATCGACAAAGATTTCCTGTAGTAAAGTTTTTTATCTTTTTTTCACTAATTTGTTCATTGTTTGTAATCAAACTATCACTCATAGATACCATTGCATTTACAATTCCAGGTGTACAAAATCCACATTGTGTTCCATGATATTTAGCGATAGCTTCTTGAACTAGATGAAGATTGTCATTTTCTGCTATTGCTTCAATAGTAATAATATGGCAACAATCCATTAGATACAAAGGTGCAATACATGAATTTATCGTTTCAAATGAACTCTTTTCTTTTGTTGCATATCTATAAACAAGAACAGTACACGCCCCACAATCTCCCTCAGAACAAACAATTTTTGTCCCTTTCATATTAAGATTTTCTCTTAAATACTCAGAAAGATTTTTTCGAGCATTCGTTTTATCTATAGTATGTTTTTCTCCATTTATATATAATAGTAAATAATTTCTCATAATTTAAACTCCCTTAAATCTTTGCTTTATAGTCTCTTCTATAGCTATGTAAAAGAGGTTCTGTATATCCAGAAAGTTGAACTTTTCCTTTAAAAATAAGATCACATGCAGCTTTAAATGCAATACCATCATATAAAGGTGCAATATTTTTATATGTTACATCATTTTTATTTTGCTCATCAACTATTATTGCCATTTGTTTTAATGAGTCTAAAACTTCATCTTCTGTACAAATCCTATGCTCAATCCAGTTTGCTAAAAATTGTGATGAGATTCTAAGTGTCGCTCTATCTTCCATAAGTCCAATATTATGTATATCAGGAACTTTAGAACAACCAATTCCTGCATCAATCCATCTAACAACATAACCTAAAATACTTTGGGCATTGTTGTCTAATTCAAATTTGATTTCCTCTTTCGTTAACGCTCTGTTTTCATCTAAAAGTGGAATTGTTAAAATATCATCAACAGAGGCATTTTCTCTTTTTTTAAGTTCATTTTGTTGTGTAAAAACATCTATTTTGTGATAATGAATACTATGTAAAACTGCACCAGTAGGAGATGGTACCCAAGCAGTATTTGCACCTGCTTTTGGATGTGCTATTTTTTGTTCAAGCATAGAAGCCATCTCATCAGGCATAGCCCACATACCTTTTCCAATTTGTGCTTTACCTTGCAGTCCACACTCTAAACCAATATCGACATTGTTATCTTCATAAGCTTGTATCCATGGCTGTGATTTCATATCTGATTTTTGAACAAAGGCACCTGCGTACATAGAAGTATGTATCTCATCACCAGTTCTATCTAAAAATCCAGTATTGATAAATACTACTCGCTCTTTTGCAGCTCGTATACACTCTTTTAGATTAATTGTAGTTCTTCTTTCTTCATCCATAATTCCTATTTTGATACTGTTTTTTGATAAATTTAATGCTTTTTCAACTTCTGAAAATAGCTCAACTGCAAAAGAAACTTCATCAGGACCATGCATTTTAGGCTTTACGATATAAATACTTTTTGTTCTACTATTTGAGTTTGTATTTTTATTGTTTATGTCTGGGATTGCAGCTAAAACTGTAATCATCGCATCCATAATTCCTTCAAAAATTTCATTTCCATTTTTATCTAAAATAGCAGGGTTTGTCATGAGATGTCCTACATTTCTTATAAATAAAAGACTTCTTCCATGAAGTACTAGCTCTTCATCAGCTAAAGTTTTATAAACCTTATCTTTTTGGAGTTCTCTTTTTATACTTTTTCCATTTTTTTCAAAAGTATCATTCAATGTTCCTTGCATAAGCCCAAACCAATTTCGATACACTTCAACTTTATCAGCAGCATCAACAGCAGCAACAGAATCTTCGCAATCCATAATAGTAGTAAGTGCAGCTTCTACGATAACATCTTTTATGTTTGCACTATCAAATTTTCCAACGAAATCATTTTCATCAAATAAAATCTCTACATGTAGATTGTTATTTTTTAATACAAGAGATTCTAAAGTGTGATCTCCTTTATAACCTACACATTTATTTTCATCTTTTAGCGTAGTTATTTTTCCATCTTTTAAAGTTATTTTTAATTTTTTATCTTCTATAAAATACTTTATAGAATCACCATGCGATCCCTCTTGTAAAGGGCTTACTAAATCTAAATGTTTCCGTGCAAATTCTACAACTTTTGCCCCTCTAAGTTTGTTGTATTCTTTTGTAATTGAGAGTTCATTTTCTTGTGATATAGCATCTGAACTATAAAGTGCATCATATAAACTTCCCCATCTAGCATTTGCGGCATTTAGTGCAAATCGTGCATTTTTTACAGGAACAACTAATTGTGGACCTGCTTGAGTTGTAATCTCTTCATCTACATTTGTAGTGGTGATTTTAAAATCTTCTTTTTCTGTTATTAAGTAGTTTATATCTTTTAAAAAGTCTTTATAATTTGTAATATTTTTTCTATTAAATGTATTGTTTTTATGCCAATTGTCTATTTTTGTTTGAAGTTCATCTCTTGTATTTAAAAGTTGTGTGTTTTTTGGTGATAAAGTATCTATTATATTTTCAAAATGTTCCCAAAATTCTTTTGTTGTTATACCTGTATGTGGAATAATATCATTATTGATAAGATTTAATAACTCTTCATCAACTTGTAAATTTCCTTTATTTATATAATTATTCATTATGTTTCCTTGTTTAGTTTGCTTTTTTATATAATCTTTTTGATTGATTTGTATGTTCATATATTGTTTTTTTTGTATCTAAATTTAGAATTTCTCCATCTATTACTTTCCAATTCCCAGCACACATAACTCTATTTGCTTTGTGTGCTCCACAAAGTAAAAGGGCAGCGAGAGGATCATGTGAACCTGAAAATTGGATTTCATCTAGTTTAAATAATGCTATGTCTGCCTCTTTACCTACAGCTATTTCTCCAATATCATCTCTTCTTAAAACTTGCGCTGAACCTTTTGTTGCCCATCGTAAAGCTTTTTGATGAGTGATTTTTGATGAACCATATTTTAATCTTTGTAAATACATCGCCATTCTTGTTTCTTCTATCATATTTGAACCATCATTAGAAGCACTTCCATCGACACCAAGCCCTATAATTGCACCTGCTTTTTCAAGTTCTAAAGTTTTACAAATCCCAGAAGATAACATCATATTTGAAGTAGGGCAATGACAAATACCAACATTTGCAGCACCTAACCTTTGTATCTCTTCATCATTAAAATGTATACCATGTGCAAGCCATGTTTTATTGTGTAACCAATTTGTATGCTCTAAATAATCAACTGTCCTCATGCCGAATTTTTTGAGGCAAAATTCCTCTTCATCTATAGTCTCAGCTAAATGTGTATGTAAACAAATATCATACTCTTTTGCTATTTTTGCACTCTCAATCATAAGAGCTGTAGAAACAGAAAAAGGGGAACATGGAGCAAGAGCTAACTGCGTCATAGCTCCTCGTTCTTTTTTATGATATTTTTTTACTAATCTAATTGAATCATCTAAAATAGTTTGTTCATCTTGTACAACACTTTGAGGAGGTAAACCACCATCTTTTTGTCCTAAACTCATTGAACCACGAGTTAAAACAACTCGCATACCAAGTTCTTGAGCTACACTCATTTGAATATCAATAGCATTTTCTAGTTGTTCTGAAAATACATAATGATGATCACTAGCTGTAGTACAACCAGATAAAAGCAACTCAGATAAAGCAAGTTTGGTTGAATGATAAATCATATCACCATCAAGATGTTCCCAAACTTTGTAGAGTGATGTGAGCCATGGAAAAAGCTCTTTATTTAAAGCATCAGGATACGCACGAGTAAGAGTTTGGTAAAAATGATGATGTGTATTTATAAGACCGGGTATAACAACACTTTTACTCGCATCATATACTTCATCTATATTTAAAGGAATACTATCTTTTGCTACAAGTTCAACAATCTTTGTACCCTCAATCACTATTCCATTTTCGGCATCATCTGCCAATATTGCTAATGGTTTTTTTATCCAAACTCTTTTACTCATACTTTTATTCCTTTTTAAATCGCTGCAGTTGCAGGTGTTGTTACATCATGTTCTTTTAGATGTGTATTTGGAATATCTTCAATATCTTCTGGTTTTCCTATAACTAAAGTAGCAATAATAGCTGTAATTCCTCCAGCAGTTACAGATGAACCAAACACATTTTTGATAATTTTTCCTGCATCTCCACCAACATTTGCAGCCAATGTATTAATAACTTCAGGAGCTAATAATACACCCAATCCAACACCAAAAGATATTGCTAAAATAAGCATATTTCTTCTGTTAAGATTTACTTGAGAAAGTATTTTGATACCAGCAACAGCCACTGTACCAAACATAATAATAGTAGCTCCCCCTAATACAGGATTTGGAATAGCTCTAAAAATCGCACCAATATATGGAAATAATCCAAGAATAACTAAGATAATACCAATCCAAACACCGATATGTTTACTAGCAATCCCTGTTAATTGAATCACCCCATTATTTTGTGAAAATGTAGTATTTGGAAATGTATTAAATACACCTGCAATTAATGAATTTAAACCATCTGCTAAAACTCCACCTTTGATTCTATCAAGGTACGATTTACCTTTAATTGGTTGTTTAGAGATCATACAATTTGCTGTAATATCTCCAGATGACTCAATCGCAGTAATTAAATATATAATTGCAACAGGAATAAACGCAGATATATCAAAAGCAAAACCATATTTAAAAGGGATAGGAATACTAATGATTGATTCTACTTGTGAAAATGTAGAAAAATTTACTTTTCCCATAAACATAGCAACAATAAACCCAACAATCATACCAATAATAATAGAAGATAATCGTACCCATTGATTTGATGATTTATTTGCCATTACAATTATAACTAAAACAAGCGCACCTAAAAATAGATTTTCAAAGCTTGCAAAAAATTCTGGTTTATTGTTCATTAACCAAACTCCACCAGCCATATCTATAAATCCAATTTTAATTAAACTAATACCAATAATTGTAATAACAGTTCCTGTTACAATAGGAGTAACTATTCTTTTTAATTTTGACAAAACTTGACTCAATCCGATTTCAATAAATGCACCAAGTACACATACTCCAAAAATCATCGCTAATATTTCATCTGGTCCACCACCATTTGCTTTTGCAATAAACCCAGCGGCTAAAATTGAACTAAGAAAAGCAAAACTTGTTCCTTGCACACATATCATTCCTGTACCTATACCCATAGGTCTTTTTGCTTGAATAATAGTTCCTACACCTGACACCATTAATGCCATAGAGATTAAATAAGGTATCTCACTTCCTAAACCTAACACTCCACCGATGATTAATGTAGGGGTAATAATACCAATAAAACTTGCTAAGACATGTTGTAATGCAGCAAAAAATGACTCTTTTGCTCCTGGATTATCATCCAATTTATAAATTAATTCTGTTTCTTGACTCATAATAATTCCTTATATTTTGTCTTGAGGTAAAAAGATTACCAACTATATTTTGCCATCACTTGTAAAGTATTTGATCTCACATGCGGATTTGATGAAGTAAAATCATTTTTTGATTCGTGGTAATATAAATGCTCAAAACCAATTTCAAATTTACTTGATTTTCCTATTTTTGTTACTTCATATAAAAGTTGATTTTGTGTAGAAAATGAATATCCTGTATAATCTATCCAACCCTTAAAAGAGATACCAGATGCACCAAAGTGTGTACCATATACAGGAGATATTTGAAATGTATTTCTTGAATAATCATTTGAATTAATTGTTAAATCTACTCTTTTTGCATAAACATTTAATTGAAAAAAGTCAAACCCTGGTACGATTAAGTCTGTTCCTAAACCTAATAATTCTGCTCTATAATCTGAACCATTTCCAGCATTGAACTGAGATGCAATAAATACATCTTTAACCACTGAATTTGATAAATCTTTTCCACTTAGGTTACTTAAACTTAATCGTGGCATGATTTCAAAATAAACACCTGTTTTGTCTGTAGAATATAATTTTGTATCATCAGCCATAGTATAATCCATAAAGAAAAATATATCACCTTCTTTCTCTTTTGTTAAATGTTCAAAAGTGAGTGTTGTTTTATCTCCACCATCTGATGTATCATAAATTGCACTATTTCCATCAAATTTTCCGTTTAATACTGATACACTTGAACTACTGAATGCAAATAGTGAGATATTTGCGGCTACTACTGCTCCTAATATTTTTTTCATAATTTTTCCTTGATTGTATATATTTGTTTTTCTTTAATTAATTTAAAGACACCTTTTATATTATAATAATCAACTACCTCTATAAGTTGAATAACTAAATGGGGTAATTAATAATGGTACATGATAGTTTTGTGCTTCATCGTCGATATGAAATCTTATAACTACATCTTGTAGAAATGTACTTTCTATATTTTGTGTTGCAAAATAATCTGCAACTTCAAACACTAATTCATATGCACCTTTTATTAAATATTCATTTTCTAATAATGGTTGATCACATCTACCATCATTGTTTGTTTTAATTGTTTTAAGTAATTTAAATTCCCCATCAATTTTATGATAAAGAGATATCTCTAGGTTGGAAGCCGGTTTCCCAACTGTTGTATCCAATACATGTGTACTTAGTTTTCCCATTTGATATCCTTTAATTTTTTGATAGTGAATTTAACCATGAAGCTAGAACTTGTCTCTCTTCTTGTGTCATTTCTGTTTTATTTCCAAAAGGCATTGAATCACTTGAAATTGTTCTTGTGTAAATAAGGTCTTTTGTATTGATTATTTCTTGTTTTGTATCTAATGTAAATCCAGAAGGTGCAGTTGTAAAAGTATCATCACTTGGTGATTTTGAATGACAAGTTGCACATCTGTTTTGAATAATAGTATTTGCCTCTTCAAAAGAAACTACTCTATTATCTTCTAAAGGTTTTACTTGTGCTGGAATCAGTGCATAAAAAGCAATTGCAGTTAAAATAGTTGCAAGAGCTAATGTTCTTTTTCCACCTTTTTTGTTTTCACCTTCTAAGTTAAAATAGTGTCTAATTAAAACAGTGATAACAAAAATAGCGATTAACACTATAGGTGCATTTGCACCAGAGTAAAAAATAGGGTAATGATTACTAATCATTATAAATAAAACAGGAAGGGTAAAATAGTTATTGTTTCTAGATCGTATATACCCTTTAAATCCTATCTCTTCACCTAATTCAGACTTATCTATACACGCTTGAACAAGCTGTCTTTGTGCTGGCATAATTACAAAAAATACATTAAATACCATGATTGTTCCAATCATTGCACCAACTTGAATAAATACAGCTCTAGGTGTAAAGTATTGTGAGTAAAAGAAAGCAGAAAACGCAACTACAAGTAGCATAATTAGTGAAATCAACCATTGTTTTTTTACTAAAGATGATTTTGTAATATTGTCATAGATTAACCAACCAACTAAAATCCCTGCTAAACTTAAAATAATACCTATTGTTGAAGATATCTCAGCGCCTGCTTTTACTAAATAAGAGCTTGCATTGTAATAATAAACGACAACAAATAATGAAAATCCAGTTATTAAAGTAAAATAAGCTTCCCATTTAAACCAATGTAGATGCTTAGGTAACTCTTTAGGATAAGATTTAAATTTTTTAAGGTAGTAAAAACCACCTCCATGAACTGCCCATAAATGTCCCGCAAGATCCTCTTTTTGTCCAGCCGTTCTATTCAAATTGTTTTCTAACCAATTAAAATAAAATGATGCACCAATCCAAGCGATCCCAGTAATAAAATGAGCAAATCGTAGCATAGCATTTAGCCAATCCATTATATATGCTTCCAACACAAGTCCTTTTTTCATAGAGTTTTGATATTCTCTGTTATTTTGATAATAAAAATATTTATTTCGACAAGTTTCAATTCAATTTAGTAAGCGTTACTAGAAGTATAAATTCTGATAAGATTTTGCAAAATTGTAGTGAAATTTCTAATTTAATTCCCAATTTTCCATTTTTTAATATTCTTTTTCATATAATCACAATGCAACCCGTGATTTTTTTGAGAATATTTTTAATGGAACCAAAAAAATCATTTAAGGAGGAGTATTTTTAATACTATACATGTATCTTCTCCTTTAATAAATTTATCCTTTTTGTATCATCAAAGTAGTATTCAATACACTCTTCAACTTTATTCTCTTTTATTCCACAATCAGTTCTGTCAAGAACAATAAACTGTTCATCATTTTCAATACTAATCAAAGGGAAATGCCAAACACCTTTTTTATAGTGAACACCTTGATTTCCATTTGTTATAAATGCTTGTAAAGTATTTAAATCTGGACTTTCTTCACCCAAACATACTAAAACTAAAAAAGGTTGAGTACTTCTAGGGATAAATGCTTGTGAAAAACATGGATGTTTCTCAAGCATATTTATCTTTAATGGAAATTCTCTTTGTTTAGCTACATAAATATGTAAGGCAGATTTTCCACCATTTTGTGTAGCATCTAGTGTTGCCAAATTAAAATGCTTTTGAGCATATCCATCATTTATAACAATAAAATCACTATTTTGTGTACTCAATACATCTCCATAAGAGATAAAATCTTTCTCATTTAATGGTATTGGATTAAGTGTTCTCATTGTTTTATTTCATCTCTTTTACAAATTTTCCAAACAGTTTTAATCGTGAGATACCACCATCAGGAAAAATATTTATTCTTATATGTGTAATTGGTTTGTTATGTAATAAATCTTCTTTTGAAAAGGTATGTTTAGCATCCATCTGTAGTTTTTTAGAAGAGATCAACTCTTCCCAAAACATACTTTGAGTTACAACTGAACTATCAGTAGTTTCTTCTAAATATGCAGAACAAATAGAGAAAGAATCAGCAAAATTTCCTTTAAAGAAATTTGTATCAATCATAATATTATCTACAATTGCAGGATTTGCTAACTCAATAATACCCCAATCATTACCTGGTTCTCTTCTTCTTCTTGTTTCCCAACCATCTCCCATATTGATAGCTTCATTATCTTTTAAAATATTACTTAAAGATCCGAAAAACTCATTATTGGTGTGTACAGCTCTTGCACCATTTCTCATTGATAATACATTGATATTTTCTTCTTCAAAAAGTGAGTCATCAAAACAAATCTCACCAAAGGCTTTAAACCTTGCAACTCCACCATCAGGATAAATATCTACTCTTAAATGTGTTAATTCAGAAAAATCTATAGAATCAAAATACTGTTTTGTATCACCTTCTAAGTCACTTTGTTTTAGTAAATCAATCCACTGTTCATCTTTAATCTCTTGTAAAAACTGCTCATCATCTTTTGATGATTTGATACCTTTAATTGATACAGCTAATGGATAGTTTCCTTTAAAATGAGAAGTATCAACTAAAAATGAACTAATTTTAGATGTAACACCAAGTTTTAAAATACAATAATCATTTCCACCATCTCTTTTTCGACGACTTTCCCATCCGTCCATCCAGTGACCATTTTCATCATATTCATCTTTAAATACAGCTTCAGTTTCTTGAAGCATTCTATTTACAGGTGCAAAAAACTCATCTGTTGTGTAAATTACTTTTGTTCCAAGTTCACAACTTGCAACATTTATAAGGCTAGTGCTCATATATATCCTTTATTCTAATTAATCCGATTTTATTTATTTGTTGTAGTGCTTCTACTCTTTCTTTTTCTAAAGAGTTATCTATTCTACTTTTGAAGTTTTCTAAAATTTGTTTTTTTGTTTTTCCTTTTACTGCAAAGATAAAAGGAAAATCAAATTTGTCAAAATATGCTTTATTTAAATTGTCAAAAGTTTCTATCTCTTCATTTGTACAAGTATCAAGTCCAGCAGACTTTTGTTCGTTTGTTGAAAAATCTGTTAATTCATTTGCCATCGCTTTTTTACCTGCAAGCATTGGGTGTGCTTTGATAAGTGAATCTTGAAGTTCTTTTGTTTCCTCTAAAACAATAGTTGATAGAAGTGTATGGAACTCTTCTATTTGATCAAATTTTCTATCTGATTTTACAGTTTCAAAAGCTTTTTCTATAACCCATGAAGAGTGCTCATACAGTTCATTAAATGTTAAAAGAAAAAGTTCTTTATTTTCATTTGCTAATTTATATGGTGTATTCATAGGTTTACCTTCTTTTCTTCAAAATTATTTATCCAATGATTTGCTATATCTAGTCTTGAACAAAACCAAACATCATCAAAACTTGACACATATTTTAAGAATCTTTTCATTGCAACTATTCTTCCTGGTCGACCAATTATTCTACAATGCATCCCAATAGACATCATCTTAGGTGCAGTTTCACCTTCTGCATAAAGTGCATCAAAACTATCTTTTAAATAATTGTAAAATTGATCAGAATAAGTAAACCCACAAGAAACAAATCTCATGTCATTGTTATCCATCGTATAAGGAATAATAAGATGATTTTTATTATTTATCTCATTTGTAAAGTAGGGTAAATCATCATTATACGCATCGCTGTCATATAAAAAACCTCCTTCTTCTACTACTATTTTTCGAGTGTTTATACTATCTCTCCCTGTGTACCAACCAAGAGGTCGTTTCCCAATCATTTTTTCTAGTATTTCAATACTTTTATAAAGATGATCTCTTTCAATATCTTCACTTACATTTTGATAGTTAAGCCATCTATATCCGTGAGAACAGATGTCATAATCGAATTTTGCTAAATATTCAGCTAGTTTTGGATTTCTTGTTATTGCCATTGCAACAGCAAAAATAGTTACTGGTATATTAAACTCTTTGAATAGTTCTAAAACTCTCCATACCCCAACTCGTGAACCATATTCATATAAAGATTCCATTGATTTATGTCGTTGCCCTTTAAAAGCCTGAGGATTATTCATCTCTGATAAAAACACCTCTGAAGCATCATCTCCATGCAAAATACAGTTTTCAGATCCCTCTTCATAATTCAGTACAAATTGAAGAGCTATTTTTGCTTTGTTTGGCCATTTGGGATTAATTGGTTCATTAGCATAACCTATCATATCTCTTGGGTATTTTTCTTCAATATCTCGTGTTATCATCTATTTCTCATTAAAATTAAGTACATCTACACAGTGATGTAAGTGCGTGTTCATTATACTTTTTGCATAATCAATGTTATTGGATTCGATTGCTTTTATTAATTGAGCATGTTCATCATACGAACAAAAGTGAGTATTTTCATCTTCATAAACTAATGCAGCTAAAATACTTAATGGGATTAAAGGTTTTAGAGCATTAATCAAAAAGTCATTTCCACTTAATAGAGCAAGATTGAGATGAAAATCACATGAACTTTTTACATACTCTCCATTTCTTAGTGAAATCTTGAAAAACTTTTCAGTTTCAACTTCAGTTCTGAGTAGAGAAAGATCAATTTTCCTTTCTGAAAATTTTTGTATTACAGAAGTAATAACTCCCGCTTCAATAATATTTCTTGTCTCAAATATATCAAGTGTATCTTGTTTACTTACTATAGTTACAAAGTAACCTTGATTTTTCTTATAAGTAATAATGCCCATATTTTGTAGTTTACTAAAAGCTTTTCTTACTGTATCTCGACTGATATTAAACTCTTTTGCTAAAACACTCTCTGATAGTTTTACACCAGGTCGTAAACTTTTAGAAAATATTGAATCAAATATAAAATTAACAATATTATCTTCCATAGTTGTAACATCTTTCATTAATAATACCTTTCTTTGTTATTTCAAGAAGTATACACTATTGTAGACAATTATTTAGTATATTATTTGTATATTAAGTATACAATATTATGAATATTTAGTATTTTAGACTTTAAATACTTATATTATAGATGAATGACTCAATAGATTTGTTTGTAGAAAGTTTTATATTTAGTGTAATATTGGATACTGTGGGATTTTTTGTAGACAATTATAAACTAGTTTAAGATTTATTGTTTTCCTAAACTAAATTCTTTTTTTTCTAAATTTATTCTATACAAAGTCCATATAGATAAAATTTTCTTTTTGAGTATCGCCATATTATTGGCACTAATAACACCTATAATCATCTTTTTCTTTGAGGTATAAGAAAAACTTTGATTTGAGTTTTCTTGTAAAATATCAAAAAACTGTTCATTATTATTAGTTTTAATATATATTTTTGCAAAGATATTATTTGGACTATCATAATCTTTTATATAAGATTTTAATCCATCGCCATTGAGATTGTATTTTTCTAAATATTCAAGTGTATTGTCACAATAAAAGCTATTTTTAGCACTCATTGTCGTAAAGTCAAAGTTTTCATAACTTCTCCCATGACTTAAAATATCTCCATAAAAAAATGTAGATTTTGCATCCGCTTTTATTTTCAATAGTTGTAACAGTTTTGCATCTTTAAATAAAATAAGTTCATCATTAATAAACTCCAAATTACTATTTTGTAAAGTTATATTGATACTATTTATACCAAACTCTTTTTGGGATGGGTATATTTTCGTTGCCGATTCTGTCGTAACAATTGCATTTGAATTTTCGAGAGATATTTGTGTTCGTATTTTGTCTTTTGGGAAAATCCCCTCACCAATACTCAATAATTTTACATAATTTTCTACATAATTAAAATAATAATACCGAGTAGGTAATGCCAATTTATCTAAAGAAAAAATATCATCTTGAAAAGATACAGTTATACTCAATTTACAATCCTTTTATACCGACATATATTTATTCACTATATCGTCGTTCAAATCTTCAATTTCGCCAGAAGCTACTACAGCACCTCTATCGATGATAAAAAAGTCATCACCATGGCGTCTTGCAAATGGAAGTTTTTGTTCTACTAGTATAACAGTTATTTTTTCTTCTTTGGTTAAATAATCTATAACTTCTCCTATTTGTTGCACAATATTTGGTTGTATCCCCTCTGATGGTTCATCAAGAAGTAAAAGTTTTGGTTCGATACATAATGCTCTTGCAATTGCAAGTTGTTGTTGCTGTCCACCCGATAAATCTCCACCTTTTCTTTTGAGCATCTCTTTGAGTACTGGAAAAAGTTCATATATTTTATCTGGAACAGTTTTTAAACCATTTCGATTCCCAAGTAATCCAATTTCTAAATTTTCTTTTACTGTAAGTTGAGGGAATATTTCCCTTCCTTGAGGAACATAACCAATAGCAAGTGAAGCTCGTTTATCACTACTCATAGTTCTAATATCTTTCCCATCATACAGTATTTTTCCATCTTTACTGGGTACTAAACCCATAATTGCTTTTGTTATAGTAGTTTTACCTACTCCATTTCTTCCCATTAGACAAGTACATCTTCCCTCTTTGATCTCTAATGAAAGATCCCATAATGTATGACTTTGACCATAATATTGATTTAATTTTTCTAGTTTTAACATATTTGTTTCCTCTATTCGCCTAAATATACTTTTCTAACTTTGTCATTATTTTGTATCTCTTTCATAGAACCCTCAGCCAATACTGAGCCCTCATGAAGTACAGTTACTTTCGAAGCGATACTCCGTATAAATTCCATATCATGCTCAACAACAACAACACTATTTGTTTTGGCTAAATTTGTAAGAATTTCACCTGTTTTATCTACTTCTTGAGGTGTCATTCCTGCAACTGGCTCATCTACTAGTAAAAGTTTTGGGTCTTGCATCATAAGCATCCCTATCTCTAGCCACTGTTTTTGACCATGAGATAAGATACTTGCTTTTTGTGTATACAGTTCTTTCAAACCAATAAGCTCCATAGTTGCTTCTATCTTACTTTTTTGTTCTCCTGTCATTTGGGCAAAAAGTGTTCTGAAAAATCTTTTATCATCTTTCATAGCTAATTCAAGGTTTTCAAATACAGTATGACCACCAAATACAGTAGGCTTTTGAAACTTTCTCCCAATCCCTATTTCAGCGATACTTGGCTCATCCATCTCCAATAAATTTACCGCCTTTCCAAAAGTCACATGACCCTCATCTGGTTTTGTTTTACCTGTTACGACATCCATCATAGTAGATTTTCCTGCACCATTTGCACCAATGATACATCGAAGTTCTCCATAATTTATAGAAAAACTCAAATTATTTAAAGCTTTAAATCCATCAAAACTCACTGTCACACCATTAACTAAAAGGATTCTATCACCTTGATGTAAATCACCTATATTTTTTTCATTTTCATGATTAAGCACTAACATTTTGAACCTCTTTTTTGAGTTTTATTTTACTCATTAATCCTACTATTCCTTTTGGCAAATATAAAGTTGACACAACAAATAATCCACCTAAAGCATATAGCCATACTTCAGGTAATGCAGAAGTAAAATATGTCGAAGCATAATTAACTATAAATGCTCCAATAATTGCACCATATAAAGTACCTCGTCCACCTATAGCAACCCAAATAACTAATTCAATAGAAAATAAAGGTGAAAATACTCCAGGATTAATAATACCAACTTGAGGTACATATAAAGCTCCAGCAACACCAGCCATAATTGCAGATACTACAAAGATAAATAGTTTGTACTGTTCTACTCTATACCCTAAAAACCTTACTCTACTTTCACCATCACGAATAGCTATACAAACTCGCCCTAGTCTTGAATTGATGATATATCTTGATATTAAATATCCAGTAACTAAAGCTAAAAATGAAATAAGTAATAGTCCTATTCTTGTACTATCCTCTTGTAAAGAAAATCCTAAAATATCTTTAAAATCGGTAAGACCATTATTTCCACCAAATCCCATATCATTTCTAAAAAACGCTAACATAAAAGCATATGTCATCGCTTGAGTGATAATAGATAAATATACACCAGTTACTCTACTTCTAAATGCTAACCATCCAAAAACAAAAGCAAGAGTTGCAGGTACAAGTGCCACCATAAATAAAGTAAATAAAGGATTATCAAAACCATACCAAAACCAAGGTAATTCTTTTAAATTCATAAATACCATAAAGTCTGGTAACTCTGCATTTCCATATACACCCCTGTCTCCAATTTGCCGCATAAGATACATAGCAAAAGCATATCCACCAAGAGCAAAAAATGCACCATGTCCTAGACTTAAAATACCTATATATCCCCATACCAAATCTAAAGCAAGTGCTAAAAGTGCAAAAGCTAAATATTTTCCTAAAAGTGTAACAGTGTAGGTAGATACATGAAAAGCAGATTCTACTGGTAACATTAAATTTGAAAAAGCTACATAAGCTACAACAATAGCTAGTATGGATAAAACTATTTTTCCACCTTTGTCATTTTGCATAATTTGTATAATAATTAGTTTTCTTTTTGTATTTTCCATATTAATCCTCTGCATCTCGACCTTTTTGAGGAAATAATCCTCTAGGTCTTTTTTGTATAAATAAAATGATAAATATCAAAATAATTACTTTTGCTAACACTGCACCAGCAGCTGGTTCGATAAATTTGTTTATCTCACCAAGTGTAAAGGCTGCTATTAATGTACCCCATAAGTTACCAACACCACCAAACACAACCACCATAAAGCTATCTACAATATACGCTTGTCCTAAATTTGGTCCTACATTGGTAAGTTGCGATAATGCAACACCAGCAACACCAGCAATACCAGAACCTATACCAAATGTCATAGCATCTATAAATCCAGTTTTGATACCCATAGCTTGTGCCATCTCTCTATTTTGGGTAACAGCTCGTACCTTTAATCCTAAAGATGTTTTTTTCAATACTAATAACACTGCAACAAACACTAACAATGAAAAAATAATAATATATAATCGATTGTATGTCAGAGATAACGCTCCATTTATCTCCCAAGCTCCACTCATCCACTCAGGAGTTTTTACCTCTTGATTTAGTGGAGAATAAACAGATCGCACTATTTGTTGTAAAATCAAAGATATCCCAAATGTTGCTAGTAATGTTTCTAATGGTCTTCCATACAGATGTCGTATCACTAACCTTTCAATTATCACCCCAACCATAGCACTCACTAAAAAAGCAAGTGGAATAGCAATAATTATCGAATACTCTATAAAATTTGGCATAATTTGTTGTAGTGTATATGTCGTATACGCTCCAATCATCATCATCTCACCATGTGCCATATTAATTACTTTCATCACCCCAAAAGTAATAGCAAGTCCTAGTGCAGCTAAAAGTAAAACAGAACCTTGACTCAAACCAAAAAATGCAGTTTCTAGTAGAGAATAAAATGACTTACTTGTTTCTATACTTGTAATTGAAGTTTGAGCTAGTTTTTTTATCTCTTCATCTTTTGTTGATGATTCTATCTCTTTTAAGGTTTGTAAAGATTGTGGAGATAATAACTCTTTAAGTGCAACGATAGCTTTTAATTTCTCTTCTTGTGTTCCAAATTTTGCTTTATAATTCACACTCATCTCTTCTAAAATAGAGATAATTGCTGAACTTGTTTCAACTTTTAATGCTTTTAGAACTAAGATTTGTGAATCTTCATTTATGTTTTTTAACATATTTTTAACTGAACTTAATCGTACTTCTTCCTCTTTTGAAAATAGATTTAGTTCTGCAAGTTTTAATTTGATAATACTTCTTAATTTATTATTAGTTTTTACTTTTTTAAACATCTTTTTTGTTTTTGGTTCTAAAATATCACCTGTAAATATATTTGTAGTATGATAGATTTTTCCCTCTTTTTTAGTAAGGATTACAAACTCTTTTTTATATTTTGTAAAATATAAATTTCCTTTTAATAATGTATTTAATACAAGTGTTAATTTTTCGTTTTCACTATGATTTAATACAATATTTTCTACAACTTTTTGTTTTGTTTTAAAACTAGATTTTGTAAAAGGTTGTATATCTTCTTGAAGTGTATTTGAAAATAATGGAGTAAAAAATAATAGATTAAGCAATATTATTTTGATTGATTTTAAAATCATTTTGAGCCTTATAGATATAAAAACAAGGAAAAATTTCCTTGTTTTAAAGTTTTGTTATTAGTAGTTTTGTCCTGCACATTTTTTTGTTTTCACATTATATGCACCACATTCCATTGGTTTTCTCCAATCAGAGATAAGATCTTTAGATCCTGGTAAGAAATCAGACCAAGCATCACCTACAACTGTATCTGGTGTTTGCCATACTGTTTCAAATTGACCATCTTCTTGAATTTCACCAATAAGAACTGGTTTTGTTAAATGGTGATTTGGCATCATTGTTGCATATCCGCCAGTTAAGTTAGGAACACTTACACCAACCATAGCATCAAGAACTGCATCAGTTTCAGTAGTTCCCGCTTTTTCAACAGCTTTTACCCACATTTTAAATCCAATATAAGTTGCTTCCATAGGATCATTAGTTACTTTTTTATCATCTTTCATGTATTTTTTCCACGAAGCAATAAACTTTTCATTTACATCAGCTTCTGCACTTTGGAAGTAATTCCACGCTGCAAGGTGACCTACTAATGGTTTGGTATCAAGTCCAGATAACTCTTCTTCACCTACAGAGAATGCAACAACAGGAATATCATCAGCTGAAATACCTTGGTTTCCTAATTCTTTATAGAAAGGAACATTTGCATCACCATTGATTGTAGAAACAACAGCTGTCTTTTTACCTGTAGAACCAAATTTTTTAACATCACTTACGATTGATTGCCAATCTGAATGTCCAAATGGAGTATAATTCACCATGATATCTTTATCAGCTACACCTTTTGCTTTTAAATATGCTTTTAAGATTTTGTTTGTTGTTCTAGGGTATACATAATCAGTACCAGCTAAAACCCATCTTTTAACACCAATTTCATTCATAAGATAATCAACTGCTGGAATAGCTTGTTGGTTAGGTGATGCACCTGTATAAAATACATTTTTGCTAGATTCTTCACCCTCATACTGTACTGGATAAAATAAAATACCATTTAACTCTTCTACAACTGGAAGAACAGATTTTCTAGATACTGAAGTCCAACAACCAAATGTTACATCAACTTTATCTTTAGTAATTAATCCTCTCATTTTTTCAGCAAATAACGGCCAATTTGAAGCTGGATCTACTACTACTGGTTCTAGTTTTTTTCCTAGAACACCACCTTTTTTATTTTGCTCTTCAATCATCATAAGAACTGTGTCTTTTAATGTCGTTTCAGAAATCGCCATTGTTCCTGAAAGTGAGTGAAGTACACCAACCTTAATTGTGTCTGCGGCACTTACTGCCATTGTCATACCAACAATGCAGGCTATACTTAAACCTTTTGCTATGTTTTTTAACATTTTTACCCCTTTTTTTTGTTATGGAGTAGTATAAAATAGAAGTGTTGTTTTAGTGTTGTTTTTTGTGCTATATTACAATTTTTCTGTATACTTTTTATACATTTATCTCATCAAAGCGAAATGTTTTCACTTTTTGTGTAATATCATTTTTTAAGTTAAGGGGAAAGTTATATTTTTCTAATAACTCTAATATACTATTTCCATCAAGTTTTTTTATAGATTCTTCCATACTTTTTTTACACTGTTCGAGTATGATAAAATTATCTTCTATCTCAATTGATTTTTTAGGAGTATTTTTTATAGCTATACTATTTGCGAGTATTGTATAGAGATCAAAATCTGTTATAGGTTTTGCTAAAAAAGCACTTGCACCCAAAGCAAGTGCTTTTTCTTTATCCTCTTTAAATACATTTGCAGAAACAACTACAATAGGAATATTTTTTGTTTTATTATCTTTTTGAAGTGCAAACATTGTTTCATATCCATTTAAATTTGGCATCAAGATATCTAAAAATATCATATCTATTTTTTGGCTTTTAAGTATCTCTAAAACTTCTACACCATCTTGTGCTTCTATAGGGGTAACATCATACTGAGATAAGATTTGGACTAAAAGTTTTCTATTTTCTTTGATATCATCAGCAACTATTATCCGCACATCTTGAGCAAAAACTAAAGGTTGTTGCTGTTGTTCATCTTTGTTATCCAAAAATAAATCATCTCTATTGAATGAAATGTATTTTATATCAAAACTAAAAATACTCCCTTTATCTAAGTGACTTTTGACTTTTATTTTTCCACCCATTAACTTTATGAGTTCTTTTGTAATAGACAAACCTAACCCTGTGCCATTTTTTGTATGTTTTTTTGTATTTATCTGTTCAAATTGTTTAAATATAATCTCTTGATTTTCTTTGCTAATTCCTATACCTGTATCTTCAACACTAAAATATAATTTATGATTAGATACTTTTATATCACATCTAATAAATCCAGAATCTGTAAACTTTAAACTATTTCCTAATAGATTTATAAGTATCTGTTTGAGCCTTTGTTGATCACTAGAGATATATTGCGATACATTTTTATCCATACTAATCATCAATACTATATTTTTTTTCTTGCATCTTTCTTCGAACATCGATTGTAACTCCTCAATCATATGAAATAAATCAAAAGGGGCATTAACAATTTCAAGTTTTCCCACTTCTATTTTGGATAATTCGAGTATCTCATTGATAATAGATAAAAGGTGATTTCCACTTTTGCTGATAATAGTAAGATTTTCTTTCTCTTGTGTTGATACATTCAATGATTTTTTTAGTAGTGAAGTAAATCCCAAAATAGCATTGAGTGGTGTGCGTAGTTCATGAGACATATTAGCCAAAAAGATTGATTTTGAATGATTTGCTTCTTTGGCTGCTTTTATAGCGATTTTGAGTTTTTCTTCTTTTTGAAAAAGTCGTATTGCATTGTCCTTAAAAATTTCTACAGAACCTAGCATATCTCCTACCTCATCATCGAACTCATGTCTGGGAAGTTTGGTATCCATATCATTTTTTGCAAGTTGGAGCATACTATTTTTTAAAGCTTCTAAAGGATGAATAATACGAGACAATATAATAAAAAATGAAAAAAGAACCAAAAAAATCAATAAAGATATCGCTCCACTCAAATATTTACCCAAGAGTTGTACACTCTTATTTGCATCACTCACAAACTTTTTGGTTCTTTCTTCTAAAGCCCTATAAAACTTATCTATAGGTTTCATAATCTCTATTTTTGCCTGATGATAAGCATCTCCATGCATAATATCTGCAGCAAGTTTCAAATCTGCTTTTGCTTTTATCGTGTAGTTTCCATTTGTATCTTGAAATAATCCTTTTACTGCATTCATCGCTTTTGCTTCAAGATATGTCAGTTTATCCGATTTTTCCGCTGATTGAAACAATAAATCAAGTTCTTTATCTGCAAAATCTAACTCTTTCATCATGACTCGTAATGATTTCTTTTCACCTTGTAATACTACTTCACTATGTGGTAAAGTCAAAAAATCCCAATAAATATGATTATAATATTGAGGTCTATTGAGTTTTCCATTACGAATATCTAAGACTTTATGAAACTGATCTTCAAACATACTTTTTCCTGTCAAAACATAGGTTCTTGCCATGCGTGTCAGATCATCACTACTTTGTCGTAGCTCATCTGCTATTATCATCGATTTATATTGAGTTTCATAAGAGTGTTGTAGTTTTATCGTTGCTTTTTGATATTCATCGAAAATCAAAACTACCCCAATAAGTGCAAATATATTTATCATAAGTAACAATACAAAGAGTTTTTTCAGTTTCATTGAAGTCCATTTTTGGTTATTTTATAACCACTTTTAATCTATTTAAATACTGCATTCTTTGATATAATATCTAAATTTAATGGTTCAAGGCAACAAATTTATGGATAAAAAATATACTATATTAGCAGTTGATGACAAAATCGAAAACCTTGCCTATCTCAACACAATATTAAGTACACTCTACAATATACGAGCAACACCAAAAGCTAGTTTGGCTTTGGAATCTATACACTACGAAAAACCTGACTTAATTCTTTTGGATATAAAAATGCCCGAAATGGATGGTTTTGACTTGTGTAAAATCATAAAAAAAGATACAAATCTTACATCTATTCCTATTATATTTTTAAGTGCATTAGATGATATAAATCATAAAGTAGAAGCATTTGAAAATGGTGGAGTGGATTATGTCACCAAACCTTTTGAACCAAAAGAGATTTTGGCTCGTATTAAAACACAAATAGAGATATTTGAAAACAAAAAAACCATAGACAAATTACTTACACAACAAGATCTTTTTATCAAAAAAATTATGCATGAGATAAATACACCTCTGAGTATCATCTCTTTAAATTGCGATAGTTTACAAAAAGAAATAGGTGCTAAGAATGAACTCGAAACGATAAAAGCATCGACAAAAACACTCTCCTCTATCTATGGAGATTTAAGTTATTTAATCAAAAAAGAGCATCGAGATTATGAACAATCCTCAATTAATATGCTCAAATTTATCTCTTCTCGAGTGGCATTTTTTGATGAGCTTGCCAATGTAAAAGATATAATGATAGATGTTCAATCTAATCTTGAGTATGAAATAACCTTTAATGAATACGAACTCGAAAGAATCATCGACAATACTATCTCCAATAGCATCAAGTACTCTTATCCCTCGACAACTATTGAGATATTTATAGGAAAAGATGAAAATCAGTATATCTTATCCATAAAAGATGAAGGGATAGGGATAGAAAATTCTCAAGAGATGTTTCAACCCTATGTACAGCATTCAAGCCTCAATACAGGACTAGGTTTAGGACTCTCTATCGTAAAAGATATTTGTGATAAATATGCAGTAGATATACAAGCCAAAAGTACACTCAAAATAGGCACTCAAATCACTTATAATTTCACTCATTGTATAAAGGAAACAAATGAAAATATTATTACTTGAAGATGATTTTTCTCTAAATCAAATCATCAAAAACTCTTTGGAAAAAAATGGTTTTTTTGTGGACTCATTTTTTAATGGAGATGATGCGATTAGTAATATATTGAGTAGTATTTACGACATTTATATACTTGATATCAATGTACCTACTTTTGATGGGCATACAGTTTTAGAATTTATCAAAACCGAAAAAGGTGATCTCCCTGTTATTATTATCAGTGCTTCATCAGATATCCAAAGTATCCAAAAAGCATATAACTTAGGATGCAATGACTACTTAAAAAAACCTTTTGATTTAGAAGAATTATTTTTGAGAATCAATTATCTTATCAAAACAAATCTACATCAGAACACAAATAATAGTCATGTAGAGATTGGACATGGGTATAATTTTTGTATTAGTAGCCAAAAGCTTTCAAAATTTCAGCACGAAATAATACTCACCCATAAAGAAACATTACTCCTCTCTCTTTTGGTACAACACCTCAACGAAACAGTCACTATAGACATGTTGCATGAATATGTTTGGGATGGGAAAAAGGTGGAGGCTGTGAGTATGCGATCTGTTATCCATAAACTTCAAAAAAAACTCAAAAATGGTATGATTATCAATATACGAGGGGTTGGGTATAAACTCCACTCTCTCTAAAACATTTATACCCATATAGAGTTAAAAAACTACAATAACTTCCTAGCAAACTTCAATGCTTCATTGGTGATATTTTTACCGCTTATCATTCTAGCTATCTCATCTACTCTTTCCTCTTTATTGAGAAGTTTTACAGTAGATTTATTGTCCACTTTTTTTACCATAAAATGATGATGTGCTGTTGCACTTAGTTGTGGTTGATGGGAGATAGCAAATATTTGATAACTCTTTGAGAGTTGGGCAAGTACTTTTGCTATACTTTCTGACTCTTTTCCACTTAGATTTGCATCAATCTCATCTAAAAATAAGATACCGTTTGAGTCTATTTCATAAAAACTCCGAGCAGTTAAGAGAGCCAGTCTAAGTCTATTAAATTCGCCACTACTTATTTTATTGAGTGCTGTATCATTGAGTTTGAACTCTATTTTATCTATACCTGTATCATCTAAAGATTGTCTCTCAATAGTTATTGATAAATTATCTAAATAGAGATATTTTAGATATTCATTTATTTTTTCTTCTAAAAAAAACATATTTTCTTTCCGTATTTTTGAGATCTTATTTGCTAGTTTTTCTATCTCTACTTGAGTTTTACTTACATTCTTTTCCAAAATAGCTTTTTCAAAAGAGATGTTTTCATAGCCATCAAGTTCAATTTGTTTCTCTTTTTTATAGTCAAGTGCCTCTTGGATACCACCAAACTTTTTATTGAGAGAGGACAACTCCTCTATGCGTGTTAATACTGCTTCAATATCCATCTCATCAGAAGAGGCAACACTATCATAAAACTTTTCAAAATGGTTGGTAACTTCAGAGATAGTATCCTCAAAAAAAGCACTATCGATGTCTAAAATTTGCAAAGCATTGGATATTTTGTGTGTTTCATTCAACAAAGGTTGAATATCTTTTAAAATATCTTCAAACTTATCTTTTTTAGAAAGATTGGTTTTGAGCTCTTTTAACTCATCATACTCATCAATTTGTGGATTGATTTTACTTATTTTTTCTATCTCAAATTTTGTATATTCTATCAAGTCATCCAACTCTTGCTCATCTTTGAGTATTTTTTTGAGTCTCTCATTGAGTATTTTGTATTCTTGATATTGAGTAGAAAAATTCGTGAGTAACTCTTCATAACTATCATCTTTTGACTTGGTCAGAAAATCAAGAAAAGTGACTATTTTTCTACTATTAAAATCTGTAGTATCTTTTAAATGCAAATGTTTTGAAAAATTTGATGTAAAAAGTTTCAAGTTTTTCTTTGAGATTGATTGATTATTTAAAATATAGCGTGTTTTGATAGAGGTGTTTTGTTTGATAACTATCTCATCTTTTTTTGCAATATTATAATTTTCATCTTCTATTTGTAACTCTTCGAGTACCACTTCACTCATTTTTGCACTACACTCAGTAACTCCAAATAAAGAGAGTATCGAACTCATCAAAACAGATTTACCCGCTCCACTAGGTCCTGTAAATACTACTAAACCTTTATCAAATTCTAAATCAATTTTATCAAAAGATAAATAATTTTCCAAATAAAATCGACTGATCAATGTGCACCCCAATGTAGTTTTTTGTTAAGTACATCAAAATAATTTCTCTCACAACGATGAATAAGTTGTGCTTTTGATGCTGCTATCTCTATAGTGATAACATCATTTGAATTTAAATCATAAATATCATGCCCATCTATTATTACCACAGCTCGTTCTTTACTTGTATTCTCAAAAGATATCTCAAAATCCACAGGCAATACCAGTGGGCGTTGTGTAAGCGAGTGTGCTGAGATTGGTGTGACGATAAATGCATCAGTAAGAGGATAGACTACAGGACCATTACACGATAAATTGTATGCTGTTGAGCCTGTTGGTGTTGATACGATAAGACCATCTCCATTATATTTATTAAATAGAATATTATTGACTTTTGCATCAAGTTGTATCATTCCAGAGACAACATCTCTACTAATAACTACATCGTTAAAAGCGACTACCTCTTTACCATTTATCGTTGCTTTTATCATCATGCGTTTATCAATACGATAATCATTATTTTTGAGTTTTTGTAAAAAAGATGCTATTTCATCTGGCATTATATCTGTTAAAAATCCTAAAGTCCCTAAGTTAATTCCCATTACCGCTTTTTGATATTTAAAACCTCGTCTTGCAACGGATATAAGTGTACCATCTCCCCCTAAAGTAACCAAAAAATCACTCTTTTTACAGAGTGTATCAAAGTCCATTCCACCATCCAATGATAACTGTTCTGCACTTGTTTTTTCTAATAAAACTTCAATGCCATACTCTTCAAATATCTTTTTAATATCAAGATAAGTATCTTTTATATCTAAAGCATCTGGTTTGAGTATAAATCCTGCTTGATCTATCTTTTTTAAAATTGCATTATTTTGCATAAAATTCATATATCATCTCCTTTAATTTTTATATTTTCTCAAAAAGAGATTTGGTATATTTGTCATTAGAGTAAACTCGCCAAACTTAATGTAGCTTTCCCTAATTTTGGCTCTATGTTAAAAGATAAAATATCTTCACAATGGGGACATCTTGACTCATATATAGGGTGTGATTTCTTGCATTTTTGACATATAAATTCAAAATTAAGATCCAAATCAGAAGGTGTTGGGGAGTTTTTCAGTGCAATTAATACATTTAATTCAAAACTTTCACTTTTTAATGATTTTTTGATATACCCTTTTGCTGTAAATAGATCTTCTAATAGTATATGATTGTTTACCCTATCCCAGTCTACATCATCAAAATCCAAATACCACAACAAATCAATAAGATTCATCACATTAAACTTATCTATATTACTCCAAAATAGGTTTTTATTAAACTTCAAAAGAAAACTAGCAACTAGTCTTTCAAGTTCTTTATATGATTTATAATTTTCAATTAACTGCATAGATTTTTTTTCAAAACTTAAAATTGGGTCATTTATGATTTGGAGAATATGAAGATATATTTTCTCTTTTTGTATCTCTTCATCTAACTCCTCTAATGCCTCCAAAACCTCTTGAGCTTTATCAAACTCGTTTAAGTGTTGAAAAATTAATAACAATTTATGTAAAGCGGTCTTATTTCTTGGACTAAACTTTAGGATCTTTAAAAAAATATCTTTACTTCTTTGGAGCATTCCACTTTTAAAATAACTTTCCCCTAAAAGTTCCAGAAGTTCCTCTTTTTTAATAGGTTCATTGACATGTTCTAAAAGTGCTAAATACACAGAGATAGCTTTGTTGTTTTGTCCTTTATGGACAAATGATGAGGCTAATAATAAAATAGAATCAAACGGCAAATTGTATGTAGAATAGAGATGAATATAATCATCCTCTTTTAAAGTACCTAATTCAAATCTTTCTAAAAGTTTACGATACTCTTTTCGAGATTTTCTCTCCTTATATATTCCCAAAGTGTAGGTGATAAACGAGGCTATAAATATAAGTGAAAAAATAGTAACAATTCCCATTATTGGGTCTCGATAATCAAATATGATATCTTCTGTCATATTTTATTTGAACCTATAAGTATTCAATTTAAATATGGTATCTTCTGCAACATTTAACATGGCAATATTTAAACTTTTATATTCTAAATTTTGAATTTTTAAAAGTAAAGCATCATATATTTCACTATAAGGGTAAATAGTAAAATAGATAAATTCTTTTGAACTTGACTCTTTCCCTAACTCTGCAAACCATGTAGACAACAAAGAAAAACACAACATTGAAGGATTGAACTTTGTATTATTTTTCAAAAGTTTTGTAATATTTTTGTTAATAAATTGGTATGTTTTCAAAATCATAGCTATTCGTGATACATTTTTGTTTCTCAGATAATAATCAATAGTTTGTACAGAGATATTAATAGCTTTGTATAACTGCATTATCCGTGTATCTATAAACTCCTTAAGCTCATTTGAAACTTCAAAAACATCCTCTTTACTCTTACTATAAGAATCTATCAAATCTCTCGCAAATAATAATAATGCTTCTGTTTTAATTTTTGATGAATTAAATATCATAGTTTAATAATAGAGCCTGATTAAAAATGTAATAAAATCTTTTTCAACATTTTGATCATCAATTGTTTCTTTTTCATGAACAGATTTATGCACTAACATATTCATTTGATCTTCTAAATATCTTAAATCTGTAGGGGATAATTGATTAATATTAGTTACGAGTGTTTGTTTTATTTCATAGGAATCTCTCTCCTCTTTTTTTCCTATACCAACAGCCATATTATCCATGGTACTTATGATATGAGAGGGAAGTGTATCAAAATTTGGTGTAGTACTTTGTGATGCTAATTGTTGTTGTAAAAGTTGTTCGTGTAAAATAATATATCCTTTTTTTAAAAACTATGTGATATTACTAACGCTAAAACGGTTAATAATACAATACCTGCGCTTTTATTATACAATTTATTTGCTGTAATAAAAACTAACATAACAGATACGATGAGAGCAGCAACTATATCAAAAAAGTTTGTACTCAAATCTACATTAAGAGGATTGATAATAGAACTCAGTCCTAAAACCATAGTAAAATTTGCGACATTACTTCCTATAATTGCTCCAATTGCCATATCTGCATTATTTGCTCGTGCTGCTTTAATGGCAACAGTGAGTTCTGGGAGACTTGTACCAAAGGCAACTAAAAATAAGCCAATAATCCATTCACTTACTCCAAATTGCCTTGCAATATTTCCTGCACTATCAATAGCGAAGTCTGCTCCTAATATTACAAAAATAAAGCCAATGAAAAGTAAACCAATTGTTTTTTTCCATGCAAAATTTTCTTTTTTTTGTTCATTTTCAGGCTCTTCAATTTGATTACTTTGAATTAAAAAAACCAAATAAGCAACCATTAAAAGTAAAAATAAAAAACCATCAAATCTACTCAGTTTTCCATCTATTCCCATCAAAATAAATATCAGTATAGGAAACAATGCCCATGCTGAATCTTTGGCAAAAAGATCTCTACTCGGAGCTATTTTTTTTGCAATTAAAAATACAAAACCTAAAACTAATGAGATATTAAAAATAGTACTTCCAATCACATTTGCAACAGCAATATCACCACTTTCTTGCAATGAAGCACTCATACTTACAGCCATTTCAGGTAAACTTGTCCCCAAAGCTATAAGAGTAGCCCCTATGATAAAAGAGGAGATATTAAAGTGTAATGCAATTTTTTCACTCTCTTCTATTATGAAGTCTGCACCATAAATCAAAGCACTCATTGCAATAATAAATATCGCTATATCCATTCTTTAGCTATTCCTCACATGTTCTAATGATTAAACTTTTTGGAAGATTATACTTATGTATCAACTCTTCTTCTTTATCTCTATGTTCACCATTATCTATCTCATGATCATATCCCAAAAGATGCAAAATACCATGGATAAAAAGTAAAGTAAATTCAGCTTCAAAACTATGTCCATACAATTTTGACTTTTCTTCTACAAAATCAGAAGAGATAACAATAGAGCCTAAAGGTGCATGCATCATCTCTTCATAAGGAAAACTCAATACATCTGTGGGTTTATCAAAACCTCTTGTATTCAAATTGATCTGCTGTATCTCTACATTGTTGGTCAAAATAAGCTCTATCTCTTTTTGGCTTAATTCACAAGTAATCTCATTTGCCAAAGCTAAATCAATACTATACTCTGTGTTATTTTCAAATACTACACTCATCTATTTATCTGTGTTTGCTTTATCTTCAAAAGTTTCTCTATCATTTTCATAATTAACAATATGTTTTGAAAATATCTCAAGCCAATTCCAATACGATTGAATATGTTCATGCTCCACTTTATCTTCAAGTGTTCTTAAAACCTCTTCCCAACATCCAAGCCATTCTAATCTTGCTTTGTTAGGGATAGAAAACATCTCATGTGTTTTGATTTGGTCAAATTCTCCACCATATTTAGAAATATAACGCTCATCTCCACCACACATCATCATAAAATAAGAACCATTTTTCATTTTTATCTTTTCTAAAAGTTCAGAATCTTCAGGAAAATAATGTGCTATGTCACTATCAATAACTAACTCATAAAATTCATGAATCATTTTTTTGAAACCTTCAACTGTTAATTGTTCTAAAAATTCTTTGTTTGGAGCTACTATTTGTGGTCGCTCTCCCATAATTGCATTTGTATAATTATAATTTACCATAAAATCCTCTGCTATATTTTGTATCTTTATATAGTACCTAAAATTGACTAATTTTATAATATCACATTGAAATATTTTCTAAATATTCTAGCTCATCTCCATCAAAAATTATTGCATCTACACAATATGCAACATCTAATTTTTTATGTTTGAGATACAATTCAATACTATTGTAAAGTTTATATAATTTTTGCTGTGTAATATTGTAAACAGCTTCAAACCCTTTGCCACTTTTTACCTCTACAAAATGATAAATATCTTCTTTTGAGGCAATAATATCAATCTCACCTAATTTTTTTGCAAAATAATTGATCTCAATTATCTCAAAACCTTTCTCTACAAGATATTCAATCGCTTGTAATTCAAAGTATTTTCCAGTTGTTGTTGTATTAAATTTAGTTTTCATTTGATAAAATACTATCTAAATATAGTAAAAAAAGTAATAAGTGCTTTGAAATAAACCCCAAGGATACCTGTGACAAATGTACAAAAACAATTTTCAAAATATGCTCATAAATATAATAACAATAATATTATTCAACAAATAGTTTCAAAAGCATTAGTAAGAGAGATCCAAAACCATCCAAAACGGATACTCGAACTAGGCTGTGGTTCAGGACAAATTTTTAAAAATATTGATTTTGATTTTGACTATTATAAAGCGATAGACTTCTCTTCTCAAATGTGTGAGATACATCCAAAACATAAAAATTTAGAAGTGATATGTTTGGATTTTGATACAGAAGCATTTCATGATAATCTACAAAATGAATCATATGATTTGATTCTCTCCTCCTCTGCTTTGCAATGGTCACAAGATTTGGGTAAAATACTCAAGACTCTTTCAATCGTATCAGATATGATAAATATGGTTTTATTTACCAATAATACTTTTAAAACTATTTTTGAACTTTCTGAGACAAAATCCCCTATTTTAGATTTAGAAAACATTAAAAAAAGTTTTGATAATTTTTATAGGTGTGAATATGAAGTTTTAAACTATAAAATGGAGTTTAAAAATAAAAAATCTTTATTTAATTATATAAAAAATTCAGGAGTCAGTGGAGACAAAAAAACGCTCTCTTTTGAAAAAGCAAAACATCTCTATAAAAATTATAACTTAGGTTATTTGGAATTTGAGGTTGTTTTTATAAAAGGAACAAAGTGTTAGTACATATATGTTGTAGTGTCGATAGTCACTATTTTTTACAAAGAATGCAAGAAGAATATCCAAAAGAAACATTGGTTGGATTTTTTTATGACCCAAATATCCATCCATATAGTGAATATAAACTGCGACTTTTAGATGTGGAATACTCTTGCAAAAAATTAGGAATCGAACTCATTGAGGGTCCTTATGCGTTAGAAGAGTGGTTAAAGCTTGTCAAAGGATTAGAAAATGAGCCTGAAAAAGGGGATAGATGTACTGTTTGTTTTGATAATCGCCTTGAAACAAGTGTCAAAAAAGCGATTGAGTTAGGTCATGATAAATTTACTACAACTCTTTTAATCAGTCCTAAAAAATCACAAGATAAACTTGAAATAATAGGTAAAAATTTATCCACTTTATATGATTGTGAATTTATTTTCAAAGATTATCGAAGTGGAAATGGTGTCGAGATGCAAGGAAAAGAGGTCAAGACAAATAATCTCTACAGACAAAATTATTGTGGATGTATGTTTGGACTCAATGCCCAAAGAGAGCAACAAAACAAACTTACTGATGAACTCATCTACCCTATAGGGCAACAGATACAACCCGAATCTATAGAAGAGAGATTGGAGCTTTATACAAAAAGAGATCAATTAGAAGAGTGTAACATCATCAAACAGAGATTTTTAAACTATAGATTGCTCAGTGCAAAAGTGATTTTGAATAAAGAAGTTATCCCCTCTTATTTCTTATTTTATTCTACACTTAAAGGGAAAAAATCAATTGGAAGAGTGGAAAAAACAATTGATAATATTGGATATTTTAACAGAGATGAGATAAAAATAATAAGTCTAAAAACATTTAATGAATTTTCAAAAAAAGCCTACAAAACAGTTCTTGAACTTGTCTATAATCCTTTGCTTTTTGAAGAGGAGTTAGCTGTGCGTACGAAAATTACTCAAAATAATCATTTTGATCTCTCCACTATTATTGTTTTAGAAGAGTTAGTTCAAACAAAATTCTCTATTTTTTTAGATTATAAAACATATGATGATGTTAAAGAAGTTATTCTGTAACATCGTGTGTATTCATTATTTACAAACTATCAAAATCTACTGTTACTTCATCTATACTACTCGCTGGTAACAATTTTTTTGCATATTCTAAATACAATCCAGAATGATAAAAAAACTTTACGAGTTCACGATCAATATCATCATCTTTTGCCATAAAATACAAAATTTTCATAGCTGAAGAGAGTGGATTGGCTTTTTTATAGGGTCTATCACTAGCTGTCAATGCTTCAAATATATCTGCAACTGCTAATATTCTTGCCTCAAATGAGATCTCGTCCCCTTTTAGTCCTCGTGGGTAGCCTTTTCCATTGATTTTTTCATGATGATTTCCAGATATTTCAGGTATAGCTGCGTATTTTTTTGGAAATGGGAGTTTGTTTAAAATATCAAGACTCACTGTTGCATGGTCGTTTATAATATCTCTTTCCTCTTTTGTAATTGTACCTTTTTGAACACTTAAATTATACGCTTCATTTTCTGTGATAATAATATAGTTTTTATTATTTAACTTGTAGTTTCTCTTTTGGATATTTTCGACTCTTTCTACATCTTTATTGGGTAAAAATTCACCTCCAATATTGATCTGTTGCATAAAATCTAAATCATCATCTAAAATCTTGATCTCTTCTTCAAAGTATTCTGCTGTAATCTCTTTTTTATAAAATGCAACTTCTAAGGCACTTTTTACAAGCTCAACTCGTGTTTCTACTAGCTCAATTCTATCGATAATAGTTTCTAATTTTCTCCCTTTATCGACAACCTGTTCAGGAGTAGTGAGCTTCCCTATATCATGCATAAGTGCTGCTATATTTATCTGCTTAATCTGCTCTTCGGTATAACTTTTGTCTTTATATACACCATCATCTGCATCTACTTTTTGGGCAATCATTACACTTAGTTTAACCATTCTTTTGATATGTCCTGCAGTGTGTGATGATTTTTTACCCATTGCATAAATAATACTTTTTAAAAATGCTTCGAGTAACTTTTCTAATCCATCAATAAGCATCACATTGGTAATAGCAATAGCCGCTTGAGAAGCAAGAGACAAAGATATATGTTCATCTTCTTGTGTAAAAGCCTCAAGATTTTTATCTAATAAATTATGTTTATTGATAAGTTGTAAGACCCCTATGACAGTTTTTTCATGATTTACAAGAGGAATAACCAACATTGATTGGGAAGTATATCCTGTAGACTCATCAAACTTCTTTGTTCCATCAAAAGAGAAACCTTTTGCTTCATATACATTAGGAATATTTACAACTCTATTTTCTAAGGCACATACAGCCGCTACCATTTTATGATTAGGAAGATCATCTTCTAAATACAAAGGTAAAGTAGGCCAAGTAATCTCACCATTTGTTCCCCCCATTTTTATATTTAAAGAGTCTGTTTGTACTACTGTAAAGGTAAGTTTATTATCATTTAATAAATAGAGTGTTCCTCCATCTGCTTGTGTAAGAGATTTTGTCTCTTCCACTATCATCTCTAATAATCTATCTATATTACTTTCAGCAGATAATGCAGATCCAATTTTGAGTAATTTATCTATTTTTTCAGAATCAGATGCTTTTTTCTCAATAGTTTTACCTAATTTTTCTATTCTATCCTCTCTCATATCAGCCATAATCACCTCCAAATATATATCTTTTTATTATAGCGAATTAATATTAGGTCAGTTCCTTAAGTGTAGAGAGATTTTGGAATAGATAAATAGTAAAGGTTTAATTAAGTAAAAATTAAGTAACATTCCAAACTTAAATTACAATTACAAGGGATATACAGCTATGGCAAATCATAAATCAGCTGCAAAAAGAGCAAAACAAACTATCGTAAAAACTGCAAGAAATAAATTCTTCAAAGCAAGAATCAAAAATGTTACTAAAGCAGTTTTAGTTGCTATCGAAGCAAATGACAAAGAAACAGCAACAACAGCAATGAAAGAAGCAAATAAATATTTACACCACTGTGTAAGTAAAAATATTCTTAAAAAAGCAACTGCTGCAAGAAAAGTAGGTAGATTACAAGTTAAAGTAAACGCTTTATAAGAATCTCTACACTTTTAAGTTATCTAATACAACATTTAGATAACTTTCTTTCTTTATTTTACAAAACCACCAATAGGTATTTTAATGTTACAAAACAAACTCCAACTTTTTATAGATAGATATAATGAGATAAATGATTTATTAGTGTCACCTGAAATCTTAAGTGATATTAAAAAAATGACTACCCTTTCAAAAGAGCAATCAAGCATAAGTAAAATCGTTGATGCTGCAAATGAATACAATCAAATTATAGAAGATATAGAAGATAACAAAGCACTCTTAGGTGATGATGAATTAGCTGATCTTGCAAAAGAGGAACTCAAAGAGTTAGAGAGCAGAAAACCTGAGCTTGAAGAAGAGATCAAAATCTTACTCTTACCAACAGATCCAAATGATGATAAAAATATCTATATAGAACTCCGTGCTGGTGCAGGTGGGGATGAAGCTGGATTATTTGTAGCTGATATGTTCCGAACATATATCAAATTTGCAGAAAATCAAGGTTGGAAAACTGAGATTATGAACAGCAGTGAGTCAGAAGCAGGTGGATATAAAGAGATGGTTGTTCTTGTAAAAGGGGAATCAGTTTACAGTAAACTTAAATTTGAAGCGGGTGTTCATCGAGTCCAAAGAGTGCCAGCAACTGAAACACAAGGGAGAGTACATACCTCGGCTATAACTGTTGCTATTATTCCTGAAGTGGATGATGTTGAGATTGAGATACGAGCTGAAGATCTCAAAATGGATACTATGCGTTCAAGTGGTTGTGGTGGGCAGTCTGTAAATACAACAGATAGTGCTGTTAGAATTACACATATTCCATCGGGAATCGTAGTAACAAATCAAGATCAAAAATCACAACATAAAAATAGAGAAAAAGCTATGAAAGTTCTCAAAGCTCGACTTTATGATATGCAAGAGCAAGAGAGAATGGAAAAAGAAGGTGCAGATAGAAAAGCACAAGTAGGTTCAGGAGATAGAAGTGCTAGAATTAGAACTTATAACTACCCTCAAGGTCGTATCTCTGACCATAGAATCAACTTAACTTTATATAGACTTGATGTCATTATGAATGATGGATTATTACAAGAGATAATAGACCCACTTATAGCTGATCATCAGTCAAAACTTATGGAGATGAGTGGAGTATAATCCATTTGTCTTTAACTCCTATTACTATCTATTTAAGCTTTATTTGTTAAAATAAGCGAAAGGATATTAATGACTAAACTTAATTTTAAAAAAAGCTTATTAATATATATAATTATCATATTATTTACAGGATGTGGTTCTACTCTTAACTTAACTGATTATACACCATCACCTATGGAAAAAGCAAAAAACATGCCAAGTATAAAAAAAATGATGAGCAAATCTTCACCAAAAGTCATTATTATGGATATTGATAATAATGGTATTAAAGTTGCCCAACAAGCTAAAGTTGGATCAGCTATTGCTACAAAAATAAATACACTATTAGCTTCTGCAAAAAATGTGAAAATAGCAAAAAGAATTACTAAAAGTAGTTATGAAAAAATGCTCTCAAAAGAGATAGAAGCAGCTCAATTATCTAAAGAATTAGGTATAGATGTCGGTCAAGCTGACAATATAATTATAGGACAATTAAGTACAGCTTCTTATGACCATAGTTTTACCGAAGGGTATTATTATGTTATAAAAACAAAAGAAGGTAATATAAGAAAATATCAACCACCAATGATGAGATACGAAGCATGTATTATTGGGAATTTAAAAGTATTTACCCTTCCTGGTTTAGAAGAAGAGGTATCGTTTGAATATGATGAATGTTCAAGTACATCTACAGAAGTCCGAAGTGCTCGCAATGTTGTTTCACGAAATGATGGATTAGTAAGACAAGCTGCCTTAGAATCTGCTGATACTGTCTCTTACGACTTAAAAAATTTTTTTTCAAAAAAAGGCTATATCTATGAATCAAAACGAAATGGTAATGATATAATTATAAAAACAACTTTAGGCTCTTCTAATGGAGCAAAAGAAGGTGAAGAGGTTATGATCTATACTATAGAAGATAGCATAAATATTTTGACATCTATCACAAGTAAAGAGATTGTACAAATAGGGACAGGAACTATTTCTAATCATATAACACCCTCTTCATCATGGATTATTATAGATGATTTACAAAATGGTAAAACAGTACATGCTGGTGATTATATAAAAATTCAGTATGAAGAAAGTTTTTTTAGTAAAGCAAAAAAATTTCTGAAATAACCCAAGGAAAAATATATGTATACAAAAATTAAATTATCTCTCTTTGCAATTATATTTATCATCCCAATTTTTTTTTTAGGATGTACTAATAATCAGCCAAAACATACAATATATCCAAAATGGTACACAAATCAACAAAATGATACAGCTTCCACACTCTATGCAAAATCTGAAGCATATACCCAAGAAGAAGCTATCTCATCTGCACTCAACATTATAGCATCCAAAATAAATATTTCTATCGAATCATCATTTAAATCAGTAACAAATTCTTCAAAAAACTCTTATAGTAAAAATACTCAACAAAATATAAAAAATAGCGTAAAAAAAATTGATTTCACAAATTATCAAGTTGTAACAAAAGAAAGATTGTCAAATGATAAAATTATAGTTTTAGTAAAAATAGACAAAAATATTCTATCAAAATCTTTACAGTTAAAAATTGAAAATGATATTAAAAAATACAATGCTATACTTTTTTATAAATACTCAAATATAACATCTAAAATAAAAACATATAAACAAACAGCTTTAGAGATAAAAGAAAGTGAATCCTCTGTCTATTTATTAGAAAACTTAGACACTTTATCTAGTACAGAATTATATCTCACAAAGTTAAATGCCTTAATAAATAAAATTGATACATTTAACAATGGTATCACATTTCGTTTGTCTTCAAATAACCTAGGAAAAGATTTTGAAGAGGTATTATCTTCTTTAATCACACAAAAAGGTTTTTCTATCACTAATCATAATCCTGATATAGATTTAAAATTATTTATTTCAAAAAAAGATATGAGTATTTTAGGCTATAAAGTCTCAAAAGTTATTGTAAATATTATAGCAAAAGAAAAAATATCTCTTATAGGACAAAAAAAAATTACAGTGGGTGGAAAATCAATATCTAGTTTTACTCAAGCCAATCAATTTGCAGTAAAGAATTTCAAAAATAAACTAATAAAAGAAAATATTTTAAAGAAACTTTTAGGTATTTAAAACATAATAAAGAAGATTTAAGGTATTATACTTTTCTACAAAGCAAATACTCACAAACACATTGCATTGTTAAAATAACTCAAATTATAGGAATAAAATTATGGAAAAAATTATAGATATTATCGATTCAATTGCTTATGAAAAAGGTTTAAAAGTATCAGATGTAGAAAATGCTTTAAAAGAATCACTCATAAAAACAGCAGAAAAGATGCAAGATGATACACTTGTATATGAAGCAGATATAGATAGAGTCAACAAAAAACTCAAGCTAGCACAAAAAATAGTGATTGTTGCAAATGATGATATCAAACTTACAGGTGATGCGACAGAAGAACCAAACGAGTGGGAAAAAGAAAATGGAGTTGAAGGAAAAGAGATCAATCCTGAAAACTTTTTGTCTATAGATGATGCAAAAGAGATTGATAGTAGTTTAGAAATTGGTGATACTTTAAGCTATGATTTAGAGTTTGAATCTATGGGAAGAAATGCAGCTACTATTTTATTTTCTAATTTAGAGTATAGACTCCAAAGATTTACTGAAGATAATTTATTTAAAAAATACAATGACCAAGTAGGAGATACAGTTACAAGTGTAGTTACTCGTGTCGATAGTGGTGATAATACTTTTATTGAGATTGGTGAAGTCAAAGGTATTTTACCTCGAAAAAATAGAATCAAAGGGGAAAAATTTAAAGTAGGTGATGCTTTAAGTGCTGTTGTAAAAGGTGTCAATATCGACAAACAACATGGTTTGATTGTAGAAGTTTCACGGACAAGTCCAAAATATCTCGAAAGTTTGTTGGCTCTTGAAGTTCCAGAACTTAAAGATGGAAAGATTATTATCGAAGGAAGTGCAAGAATCCCAGGAAGTCGTGCAAAAATTGCATTATCTACAACAGAAGTCAATATTGATCCTATTGGTGCTATTGTTGGAGTAAAAGGTGTTCGTATCAATGCCGTAAGTTCAAAACTTAATGGTGAAAATATTGATTGTATTGAATATACTCCTATTTTAGAGATGTTTATAGCTCGTTCACTCAGCCCTGCTGTTATAAAAAGTGTAAAAATTGAAAAAGGGGCAGGAGATAAAGGGAAAGACAAAGCATTAGTAACGATTGCAGAAGATCAAAAAGCAAGAGCTATTGGTAAAGTTGGACTCAATATTAGACTTGCATCTATGTTAACAAAATGTGAAATAGAACTCGTTATTTTAGAGGGAGCAACAACTTCAATAGCCGACAATGCAGGAAATACAGAGCATGCAACAAAAGATGTATCAGAATTAGCATCATTATTCAAATAAGAGATAATATGTCAAATAAACCTCTCATTATTTTTGATAGTGTACAAAAGGAAAAAATTCCTTTTGTGTCACAAATAGAAAAAAAAGCGACTGTGTATGTGTGTGGACCTACTGTATACGATGATGCTCATTTGGGGCATGCTCGTAGCTCTATAGTTTTTGATCTTTTACATAGAATTTTGAAAGCCAATGGCTACGATGTAACTATGGCAAAAAACTTCACAGATGTAGATGATAAAATTATCAAAAAGATCAAAGAATCTGGTAAAACATTGGAAGAGATTACAACTTTTTATATCAATAGTTATAAAAATGATATGGACAAACTCAATATATTACCAAATGATTTAGAACCCTATGCAACACAAAATATCGATGCTATGATAACTATGATAAATAAACTCCTTACATCTGATAAAGCCTATAAACTCTCCGATGGGATATACTTAGATACCTCAAAAGACTCAAAGTATGGAGATATTTCACACCGTGCAAGTGATGAAAACTCACAAGCTAGAGTCGAGATGAATACACAAAAAAGAGATCAAAAAGATTTTGCTATGTGGAAGTTTTTTGATGCTTCTGAAGTTGGATTTGAGGCTAAGTTTGGATATGGTCGTCCAGGATGGCATATAGAGTGTAGTGCTATGATTGATGCTCATTTATCAAATCATGAACTCCCTTATGCTATCGATATCCATGGTGGTGGAGCTGATCTACTTTTTCCCCATCATGAAAATGAAGCATCTCAAACACGATGTTGTACTTCTCAAGAACTTTCAAAATACTGGATGCACAATGGTTTTGTCAATATAAATGGTGAAAAAATGTCAAAGTCTTTAGGCAATAGTTTTTTTCTCAAAGATGCTTTAGAACAATATGATGGTGAAGTGATTCGATTTTATATGATGACAGCACACTATCGAGCTGACTTTTCATTTAGCGAAGAGGATCTCAAAGGAAGTAAAAAAAGACTCGATAAACTCTATAGACTCAAAAAAAGACTTTATGGAGTGCAAAGTATAAACAAATCAAACAAAGAGCTTACAAACGCTTTATTTGATGCTTTAAATGATGATATGAATACTTCAAAAGCATTAGCAAGTATAGATGAGTATATCTCACTATCAAATGAGTTATTAGATAAAGAACCTAAAAATAAAAATCTTAAAAAAGAGATAATTGCTTCTCTACTATTTATAAATGATATTTTAGGAATTGGTTTAAAAGACGCTTATGAGTATTTTCAATTTGGTATCTCAAAAGAGGAAAAAGAAACTATCGAACAACTCATTGAAAAAAGAATTGAAGCGAAAAAAAATAAAAACTTTACATTGAGTGATACTATTCGAGATCAGTTAAAAGATATGAATATATCTTTGATGGATAGTGCAAATGGAACATTATGGGAAAAAGAGGTTTAAAACCCTCTTTATTTTTTATGTCTATATAAATATGTATTAAGAATACTCTCCAAACTTCTTCTAATATTATCATCAAACAAAGATAAATTTTTTTCACATTTTAAAGCCAAATCATCTGCACTTCTCATAGCACCTTCTAAACCCAAAAGATTTACAAAAGAGTTTTTGGCACCATCATTTGCGGTTGTTTTTCCAGCTTCCTCTTCGGTTGCTGTTTCATCAATAATATCATCTTGAATCTGAAATAATAGTCCAATATCAATACCAAAATTATAGAGATTTTCTTGTGTATCTCTATCTAAATTAGCTATAATCGCACCCATTTTTAAACTAGCAGCTATCAATTTTGCTGTTTTATGAATATGTAAAAACTCTAACTGTAAAAGTTCTAAAGTTGTATTTTCAAAATAACAATCAATCGCTTGACCAATAATCATACCATCTATTCCACCATCACTGCTGAGTGTTTTAATAAGGTCTATTTTCACATCAGAACTTAATGGTGCCCTAGCAAGAAGATTAAAACTATGTGTATTTAAAGCATCTCCTACCAATATAGCAGTCACTTCATCATAAGTTGTATGTAAAGTTGGATGACCTCGTCGTAGATTAGCATCATCCATCACAGGCAGATCATCATGAATCAAAGAATAGGTGTGTAAGTACTCTATACTCAAAGCTACAGGTAAAGCATTTTTCACAAGAAGAGGTGCTACTGCATTTACAATAGAAAGCAATAACATCGGTCGAAATCTTTTTCCACCAGCACACAGCATATTGCCTAATGCATCTTCAAATATAGGATGAAATGTTTCAGAAATCGGTGGATTAGTAGTTAAATACTTTTCAAAAGTATCTAAAAGTTGCTTACTTTGCAAATGGATTCATCCCACCCATCATACTCATGGCTGTTGCTTTTTTATTGTCATCACTTTGTTTAATAACATCATTCATAGCACTGATTAATAAAATTTGTAAAGAATCTTTATCATCAAGTAAAGAATCATCTATTTGCAAATCTGTCACCTCAGAGTTTCCATTGATTGATAATTCTATCAAGCCACCACCCACTTTTGAGGTAAAAACTTGTTTTACACCTTCTTCTTTAGCTTTTTGTGCCATCTCTTGCACTTGTCCCATCATATCATTGAGATTAATTTTACTTAAGTCTATACCATCTAACATTATTTATCACTTCCTATAAGTTCATTTGTTATCTCTATTATTTCATTGTTATCATTTACATGAACAACAATAGGTTTATATGTATCTAACTCATCATTTGAATATGACGCATATGCTATAACAATAATTTTATCACCTATTTCAACTTTTCTAGCAGCAGCACCATTAAGACACATCTCCTTAGATCCTCTTTCACCTTTTATAACATATGTAGAAAATCTTTCTCCATTGTTTACATTTACAATTTCAACTTTTTGTCCAACTCGTAAAACTGACGCATCTAAAAGGTCTTGATCTATTGTAATTGATCCAACATAATTAAGATTAGCATCTGTTACTGTAGCTCGATGTATTTTACTATATAACATACCAAATGTCATTCTATTTCCTATTTACTTAAAGATTGAGGCTCACCCCAAAACTGTTCAGGAATTATATATTCATCTACTGGAGTACCGCCAACAATATGCTCATTTATAATTCTATCAATTTTTTCTTTGTCTAATTTTACATACATATGGTGTCCTGGTTCGACAAGCATAACAGGACCCATCTGA
>Ga0193961_1000033_pt1 | contig 57486 bp, 60 predicted proteins | sample FB_4_MG_FD_140371 | JGI IMG/M metagenome (GOLD analysis project Ga0193961, IMG submission 140371) | Microbial mat bacterial communities from the Broadkill River, Lewes, Delaware, United States - FB_4_MG | ecosystem: Environmental > Aquatic > Freshwater > River > Microbial mats | place: USA...
AATCTTTTATATTTTGTTTTCATAGGTGTAAGTATATCTAATTTTTCTTGTAGTTTATATTTTGGTAAATCTATTTTTAAAAGTACATTTTTTACATAACTCTTCAACTGCAATATTATTTTTAAATCCATTAACAATATCTAGTGATTTTTGAGAAAAAAGTATCTCTTTGAGTGTTGATTTATGTAAATCACCTAAATCTATAATACCAAAACTATCCAAACAACAAGGGACAACTGTTCCACTCGATAATATTGCAATTTGAGAAGATAATCCATGACAATACCCATCATTATTTTCTGTATCTTTTAAATCTGGCCATTTAAAATATTTATCAAAATCTATTAATATTTGATTTTCTATTCTTTTTGGGCATGTGTAATCAATATTTGATAAATCTATTGTAAACTTTTTTGAAAGGGCTTTAAATACTTCACTATTAAATTGATTTTCACTATTTTCAAGATCTAAATTCCACAGTCTAAAATTGATGAAATTATGTACTTTTTTTGAAAGTTTTAAATCACATAATTGAAACATAGGATTTAAATACTCTTCCAAACTCATTTTCATCTCATTTTTATTGTAACTATTTAAAGAAAAATTAATTTGTTTAATTGCTTTATGCAAAAATATATTGAGATCAAATTTTTTAAGATAATATCCAGTCGTAGTGATATGCACTTTAAAACTATGCTTTAATGCAATATCTAAATAGTATTGTAAATTTGATAAAGTAAGAGGATCACCAAATACATGGAATGCTAACTCTTTTGTATAAGGTTTGAGTTGAATCAAAATATTTTCAAAAAAATCAAGAGTCATAGTTGTTGATTGAGTTAATTTAGTAGGGCAAAAGGTGCATGAAAGTCCACAAATATTGGTGAGTTCTATATAGACTTTATGAAATTTGTAATGCATTCTTAACCAATAGTATATTATCTTGAAGATTTTTCACTCTTTTGTTGTATTGATTAGGATTTGTATTGTAGTAAATAGACCCTAATATCTCGAGGAGTTTTTCATCGAAATATACTATGGTTTGTTCTTGGATATCTTTATCTGTCAACTGCATTAAAAGTTGAGGAGTTTGTTTTTCTAGTTTAATAAGTGCATGCTCCAAAGTATACTCATTGTCTATCTCTATTTCTAAAAAATGGCACATCTCAATATAAAGTGCATTGATACTAGAAGCATGTTTACCATAAATAATTCCAGCAAAATCATTGAGATAAAGATGATAATTTTTATAATTTGCAAAGAACTTTTTGTTTTCTTCTTCACTAAAGACAATACTTTTTGTAGCTAATTTTTGGAGTATGTGTTTTGTACTAATATATAATATATCACTACAATTATTTTGAATTTGTTCTAAAAAGTTCTCTTGTGTCATATTTTTCCTCATAAAAAAAGAGAGTTAAAAAACTCCCTTTTATTTCTACTATATGAAATAGTATAGTCTAAATTGCTGGACCAGCCGCTGTAAAATCAAAATTACTATCTTCAGTCAAGTATTTTTTAAAGTTTTCTTTATACATTGAAGCTAGTTTATTTGCTGTTGCATCATACTCTTTTTTATCTGACCATGTATTTCTAGGATTAAGTACTTCTGTATCTACACCCTCAAGTGTTTTTGGAATAGAAAGGTTAAATAATGGTAATGTTTCAAATTCACTCTCTTGAATCTTCCCATCTAAAATACCATTGATACAAGCTCTTGTATTTTTGATACTCATTCGTTTACCAACACCATAAGATCCACCTGTCCATCCTGTATTGACAAGATATACATTAACATTGTGTTTTTCAATTTTTTCGCCTAAAAGTTTTGCATATACTGTAGGGTGTAAAGGTAAAAATGCTTCACCAAAACACGCACTAAATGTAGCAGTTGGTTCTGTTATACCTCGTTCAGTACCAGCAACTTTTGCAGTATATCCACTTAGAAAATAGTACATTGCTTGTTCACGAGTAAGTTTTGATACAGGAGGTAAAACACCAAAAGCATCTGCACTTAAAAAGATAATATTTGTAGGATGTCCACCCATCATAGATTCTTGATAATTATCTATATAATGAATAGGATAAGAAACTCTTGTATTTTCAGTTTTACTTCCATCATCATAATTGACAAGTTTTTCACCATCATCTTCATCATAAACTACATTTTCTAAGATAGAACCTCTTTTGATTGCTTTATAAATTTCTGGTTCTGTATCTTTATTGAGGTTAATTACTTTAGCATAACAACCACCCTCAAAGTTAAATACACCATCATCATCCCAACCATGCTCATCATCACCAATGAGAGCTCTTTGGGGATCTGTAGAAAGTGTAGTTTTACCTGTCCCTGATAATCCAAAAAATAAAGCAGTATCGCCATCTTTTCCAATATTTGCAGAACAATGCATTGATAATTTTCCATCTAAAGGAAGCCAGTAGTTCATCATAGAAAAAATACCTTTTTTCATCTCACCAGCATACCAAGTACCACCAATAATAGCAGTTTTTTCTTCGATATTAAATACTACAAAAACTTCAGAATTTAATCCATGTTTTTCCCAGTTTTTATTGACTGTTTTACACGCATTATAAACTGTAAAATCAGGAATAAAATCATCTAATTCTTCAGTTTTAGGCATTATAAACATATTGTCAATAAAATGTGCTTGCCAAGCAATCTCTGTAATAAATCGTATAGACTTTCTACTCGTAGGACTTGCTCCACAATATACATCTGATACATATAAGTCTTTGTTACTTAATTGCTCTTTTGCATTTGCTAAAAGTTCTTCATAAACCTCTTGAGATATTTTTTGATTTACATCACCCCAAGCAACAAATTTTTCAGAAGCATCTTGACTTACAAAATATTTATCTTTTGGACTTCGTCCTGTAAATATACCTGTTTCTATGATTGTGGCACCATTGTACGCAATAACTGCACCATCATGATCTATAGCATTATTGATAAGATTTTCTCTACCTAAGTTTCTGAAAACTTTATCTACGTTTTTTAATCCAAGTGATTTTTTAATTTCTAACATTATTTTTCCTATTTAAATATCGATAAAAGTACACCAGCTGCAACAGCTGATCCGATAACACCTGCAACATTGGGACCCATAGCATGCATTAATAATATATTCGATTTGTCATATTCTTGACCAACTTTACTTACAACTCTTGCCGACATTGGTACAGCTGATACACCCGCTGCTCCAATTAAAGGATTGATCTGTTTATCTTTTGGACTTAATTTATTCATGATTTTTGCCATAATAACACCAGCAGCAGTACCTGCACTAAACGCGATTAGACCAATTACCATAATACCCATAGTATCTAAAACCAAGAATTTATCAGCAGCTAATTTAGAACCAACTCCTAATCCTAAGAATATAGTTACGACATTGATTAATGCATTTTGCATAGTATCACTTAATCTATCTACTACACCTGATTGTTTTGCAAAGTTACCTAAGGCAAATGCACCAATAAGTGGAGTTGATTCTGGTAAAATTAAAATTGCCATCATTAAAATTAAAATTGGTAAAAAAAGTTTTTCTAATCGATGCACTTTTCGTAAAGGTGGCATTTTAATTCTTCGCTCTGCATCTGTTGTTAATGCTTTCATAATTGGAGGTTGTATAACAGGAACAAGTGCCATATAACTATATGCAGCAACTGCAATAGTACCTAGCATCTCTGGTGCTAATCTATTGGCAATAAAAATTGAAGTAGGACCATCTGCTCCACCGATGATAGAGATAGCACTCGCTGTTTGTAAATCAAACCCTAAGTAAACAGCACCAACAAGAGAACCAAAAATTCCAAACTGTGCTGCTCCACCCAATATGGCTGTTTTAGGATTGGCAAGTAATGGACCAAAATCCGTCATAGCACCAACACCCATAAAAATGAGCAATGGGAAAAACTCATTTGCTATCCCCATATTGTAAATAATACCTAACATTCCATGCGGTCCTGCCATATGTGCAAGGGGAATATTAGCAAGTAATCCACCAAAAGCAATAGGTAATAAAAGTAACGGTTCAAAACCTTTTGCAATTGCCAAATAAAATAAAATACCAACAACAAGAAACATGATGATTCTTCCCCATGTTTGTTCAAATGTTGTCATCAATCGAGAATCAGCAGCATTTGGTTCATCTGTCATCACATCATCTCGTGGACTTATTAAAGCTTTGATACCAGTTGTTTCATAAAATGATATAGCTAATTGACTTAATGATTTACTTGTGTATTCATGTTCTACTTTTACTACTTCATTTTCTGTTTGCCCTAGATCATGTTCTACACTACTAGCAGATAAATTGATACTAAAAAATGATACAATCATCAGTAGTAAAATAGAAATAATTTTTTTATTCATTGTTTTCTCCAAACTTTAGATTTTTACGAATTAACCGATAACTGTTATAGTTTGACCCTCTTCAACAGCATCATTTGGTTTCACAGGAATAGCTAAAATTGAACCAGATACTGGAGATTCTATATCTATTTCCATTTTCATTGCTTCTAAAATAGCGATCACTTGACCTTTTTCAACTTTTTGACCAACATCAACTAAAATTTTCCATATATTTCCATTTACAGTTGCACCGACTTCAGTAGCATTTGTACTTGTTGGTGCAGGAGCTGCTGGAGTAACTTTTGTAGGAGTTGCTGTAGGAGCTACTACTTGAATATCTGCATTTCCCTCTGCAACTTGAACACTAAACTTTTTACCATCTACAACTACTGTATAATTACCATCAGCCATTTTTGAATTTCCTTTTTCTTCTGTTTTTTCTTCTACAATTTGTTTACTTACTTTTCTTACATTTAAAGGTGAATCACCTTTTAAAAATGCAATCCCTTTTTCATCACAAGCAGCAGCAATAAATATATTTTCTTCAGTTGTTTCTAAACCTTCAATCTCTAATCTTTCTTTCCAAGCTGCAACAGATTTTTTTGAATCTTTATCTGCAATGTCAAGTGGATTTTCTTTTGTAGGTTGAAGTTTTAATTTTTCAGCTGCAAGTGCAACTATTTTGGCATCTGGTTCTACAGGAGTTTTCCCAAAGTAACCTAATACCATTTTCCCATATCCTGGAGCTATTTGTTTCCAAGGTCCAAAAAAGACATTTGCATACGCTTGTTGCCAATAAAATTGTGAAACAGGTGTAACGGATGTCCCATATCCACCTTTTTCAACAACTTCTTGCATCGCTTTAATCACTTCTGGAAATCTATCTAAAGTATCATTATCTCTCATCATTTGAGTATTTGCAGTTAATGCACCACCTGGCATAGGAGAGAAAGGAATCAGTGGTGAAACCTGAGTCGCTTCAGATGGCATCATATAGTCACTTAAACAATCTTTTAATGTTTCTTGATATTTGAGAACTTTATCAATATTCAATCCACCAAGGTCATATTTTGTCCCTTTAACAGCATGCATCATTGTTAAAATATCTGGTTGAGAAGTACCACCACTCACAGGTGAATTTGCTAAATCAATCCCATCAGCACCAGCTTCAAGAGCCGCTAAATAAGCAGAAACAGAAACACCAGCAGTTTCGTGAGTATGTAATCTAATATGCGTACTATCTCCCAAAAGTCTACGAGCCATTTTGATTGTTTCATATACTTTATTTGGATTTGCTGTACCACTAGCATCTTTAAAACAAATAGAATCATAAGGTAATCCACTATCAAGTATCTTACGAAGTGTATTTTCATAAAATGCAACATCATGTGCCCCTTCACATTTTGGAGGTAAATCCATCATTGTTACTACTGCTTCATGTTTTAAACCATGTTTTTTAATACATTGTGCAGAATATTCTAAATTTTGTACATCATTTAATGCATCAAAGTTTCTAATAGTTGTAGTTCCATGTTTTGCAAACATTTTGGCATGAAGATCGATTAATTCTCGACTACCAGTATCTAACATCACTGTATTGATACCTCTAGCTAATGTTTGCAAATTTGCATCTGGACCAACAATAGATCTAAATTTATCCATCATATCAAAGGCATTCTCTTGAAGATAAAAATAAAGTGATTGAAATCTTGCACCCCCTCCAAATTCAAAATGGGAAATACCCGCTTCTTTTGCAGCTTCTACAGCTGGAAAAAAGTCATTCATAAGAACACGACCACCAAATACAGATTGGAAACCATCTCTAAATGTTGTGTCCATCACATCAATATATTTTTTTGACATTGTTATTTACCTTTATGATTGTTATAATGTATAATTGCCGCTGTAATAGCAGCTGTAGTGTCTCTGTCATCAATTGCAACAGTGTTTTCTGGCTTCCAAGTACTGGCTTTTTTTTTCTCTTCCTGTGGAAAAAATTTTGCTATTAAGAACGCTTGTAATTTTAATATAAAAATCATGATTGTTAAAAATAAGAAAACAATACCCATACCTAAAGCCATAAACTTTAAGGCTTCTGAGACTAAATTTACTTCTTCCATAAATTACTCCATTTTATTTCGTTTTAAATGATAAAATATCACTTCAAACTAAAATTTATTTATTTTATATAAATATTGCTTTAGTAACTATTTAATTGCTTCATAATCCATTTTAATTTGTAAAATTTCAGTTTAATATAAAACTACTTCAAGTTGTTTTTTTTTCAGTGAAAATAGATACCAACAACATTATGCTTGTATTATGAAATTTTAGATTAAATCTATTACTAAAATACATATTTTTCTAAAAAATATTGCATTATGCAATTAAAATATAAAAATAAATCTTTTTTTGTGATATAATTATTCTATTTATTAAAGGAAAATAAAATGTTTAATATAAATGAAATAATTGAGAAATTAAGAGATGTTTTATCTAGTGAGAAAAACAATGGAAAAGTATTTGATAAAGAGATTGCAAAAGCACTTGAGCTTACAAGTGTAAATTTTGCGACAATGAAAAAAAGAAATAGTGTCCCTTTTTCAAATATACTCGATTTTTGTGCACTTAAAAAGATATCTATTAATTGGCTTTTATATGGACAAGACCCAAGTAGTTTAATAGATTCTACAGATAAATACTGGATAAAATATTTCCCTACAATATCTGTAAGTGCAGGTGGAGGTGCATATGATAATATTGATGAGTATGAAAAATTAGATTTACCAAACTTTTTCATTGATATAATAGGTGGAAAAGAGAATCTGAAAAATATTGAAGCTATCAATGTAATAGGAGACAGTATGGAACCTACCCTAAATAATGGAAATATCATTTTTATAGACAAAACTAAATTTGATGTTAACAAAGATGGAATATATGCTTTTGTAAATGAAAATGGTTTATTTGTAAAAAGAATACAAAGAAGAATAGATGGTGGACTTGATATTATTTCTGATAATAAAGAATATCCTATTCAAGTCACAGATAAAAAAGAGATTAAAATATTGGGCAAAGTGGTAAGCTCAATAGGAAAAGTTTTTTAAGTTTATAATTAATATGTTATTTGATATAATATTCAAAATTTAAATTTATGGAGTTTATAGTTGGATAGGCAATCCCTTATTTTGTTAGTAAATAGTGAAAAAGGTTATTTATGGAATATTTAATCTTTTTATTTTTTTTAGTTATTGGTGTTTCTTTTTTATGTTCTATATTAGAATCAATTTTATTATCAACAAATGTTTCCTACATTTCCGTTTTAGAAAAAGAAGATCCAGCAGGAGGTAAGTTATTAAAAGATTTAAAAAAAGATGTCGATAAATCAATCTCTTCTATACTTATACTAAATACCTTTGCAAATACTTTAGGGGCTACGGCTATTGGAGTTGAAGCACAAACTGTATTTAACAATGATAGTACACTTGTTCTTATTGTTTCTATAGTTTTAACTTTTCTTATTTTATTTGTTGCTGAAATTATACCTAAAACTATAGGTGCAATTTATTGGAAAGAGTTAGCACCGCTTGCTGCTCGTTTTATCAATATTTTTATTATTCTTACCTATCCTATTGTTTTAATTACTTTATTTGTAACACGAAAAATAAGTAAAAATAGTGATGGTGATACTGTCTCAAGAGAAGAGCTTATTCATACAGCATTATTAAGTGAAGAGGATGGTATCATTAATGATATGGAATCCGATATCATCGAAAATACATTGAGTCTAAAGGCGATAAAAATAAAAGATATTTTGACACCACGGAGTGTTGTATTTGCAGTAGATAAAAATGTTTTGATAAAAGATCTACTTGATGATAAAAGAACATATAAGTTTTCAAGAGTTCCTGTATACGATGGAACAATTGACAATATCGTGGGGATGGTTTTAACTAAAAAGATTTTTAAGCATGCGATAAAAGATCCTGAAGTTTCCATGGAAAAAGTGATGATTAAAGTAGAAAGAGTAAATGAAAATATTCCTGTATTAAAGGCATTAAGTAGTTTTACAAAAACAAAAGGTCATATGTTAATAGTAGTAGATGGATATGATCAAACTGAGGGTATTGTAACATTAGAAGATTGTGTTGAAACACTTTTGGGTTTAGAGATTATGGATGAACTTGACACTACAGAAGATATGCGAAAATTAGCCACAACGAAAATGAAAGCAAAACGAAAAGAGAGAGAATCAGAAAATTAAAAGTTTTCTACAATTTTCTTATGATATAATAACTTAAATTGAAGCAGGAGAAAAACTAAATATGGGTAGAGCCTTTGAATATAGAAAAGCAGCAAAAATGAAACGATGGGGAAATATGTCTCGAGTATTTCCAAAACTTGCCAAAGCAATTACAATGGCAGCAAAGTCAGGGAGTAATGATCCTGATACAAATGCAGCACTACGAACTGCAATTACTACAGCAAAAGCACAAAATTTGCCAAAAGACAATATCGAATCAGCAATTAAAAGAGCAAGTGCAAAAGATGTAGCGAATATGGCTGAAGTGAACTATGAGGGGAAATGGAAACATGGTGTTTTGATTTTTGTAGAAACAGCGACAGAAAATACAGCACGAACAGTAGCTAACATCAAAACACTTTTCAATAAGGGTGGAGGATCACTTGTCCCTACAGGTTCTTTAGAGTTTCACTTTGATAGAAAAGCAATGTTTGAGATGAAAAAACCTGATATGGATATAGAAGAATTAGAGATGGAACTTATTGATGCAGGTTTAGAAGAGATCAAAATTGAAGATGATGAAAATATCTCAATTATTGCTGACTATACAGATTTTGGAAATATGTCTAACCAACTTCATAATATGGAACTAGAATATGAAAAAGGTTCTCTTCAAAGAATACCAAATGCTCCTATTGAGATTAGTGATGAAGAGATGGAAGAGCTTTCTGTTTTATTGGATAAGATAGAAGATGACGATGATGTGCAAAATATTTATACAAATTTAGCTTAAAATAAATTATTAAAAAGGAAATATAATGGCAGAAAAATATAGACTTGTGACTAGAAGTGATATGGATGGTTTGGTGTGTGCAGTTATTTTAAAACAACTTGATATGATTGATGAGATTACATTTGTACACCCAAAAGATATGCAAGATGGTAAGATTACAATAACACCAAATGATATTATTACAAATTTACCATATTGTAAAGAAGCATATATGGTATTTGATCACCATGAAAGTGAAACTATCAGAAATGAAAAAGCTGAAAACCATGTGATTATAGCAGATGCTCCAAGTGCTGCGAGAGTTGTATATGACTATTATGGAGGGAAAGAGAAACTTCCAAATATTAGTGATCTTATGATGAGTGCTGTTGATAAAGCAGATGCTGCACAGTTTAGTGTAGATGAGATTTTACATCCTGAGGGTTGGGAACTATTAAGTTTTATTATGGATTCACGAACGGGACTAGGAAGATTTAGAGATTTTAGAGTATCAAATTATCAGCTTATGATGGATTTGATTGATTATTGTATCGATCATACTATTGAAGAGATTATGCAACTTCCAGATGTAGTAGAAAGAACAGAATTGTACAAATCATATGAAGATAAGTTTAGAATGCAGCTTGAAGAGTGTTCTATTATGTATAACAATCTAATTGTTCTTGATCTAAGAGATGAAGAGATTATTTATCCTGGAAATAGATTTATTATGTATGCTGTAAATCCTGAGATTAATATCTCTATTCATGCTTTAAATGGTTTTAAAAATCAAAATACTGTTTTTGCTATAGGAAAATCTATTGTAAATAGAAATTCACATACAAATATCGGTGAATTATGTCTCAAATATGGTGGTGGTGGTCATCATGCTGCTGGTACTTGTCAAATTGACAATGATAAAGCAGAAGAGGTTTTGGAAGAACTTATAGAAAAGATTAACCAAGACGGTTAATCTTTCTCTTGTTAACTTATAGCTTCTTTTATAGCATTAAGATAACTTTTATTTGATAGAGTTTTATTTTTATAGGCTCTATCAAAAGCAGTTCCATGGTCTACTGATGTTCTTTTAATCGGTAAATTTAACGATACATTTATACTCTCTTCAAAATGCAAAGCTTTTAGTGGTGTCAATCCTTGATCATGGTACATTGCACAAAAATACTGATATTTTTTTCGAATATGTGGAGTAAATGCAATATCTGGTACTAACAAATCAAATTTTTCATTTGTGAACTCTTCTGCTTTTTTGAGTGCTTTTTTGATAATAACTTCCTCATCACCCAATACACCATTGTCACCTGCATGTGGATTGAGTCCTAAAACAGCAATTGGCTTATGATTACTTTGGATCGATTTTGTAAAATTAACTAAAAAATTAGTTAATTTTTCCAATTGTATATGTTTGATAACCTCTTTTAATGGAATATGTTCTGTAAACAAAGCTACAAACATCTCTTCACATCCTAGCATCATAATAGCATCTTTTTGAAATATATCTCGTAACATATCTGTATGTCCTACATATTCTATATCAGCTTTATTCCAAGCTTCTTTATTGATAGGGAGAGTACAAATAGCATCTACTTTTTTATTTTGAGCTAAGTGAATGGCATGTAAAAAGGAACTATAAGAGAATTGACCAGAATCTTTTTTTACTTTTCCTGCATGAATCCTTGTTTTTTTATATTTCCCACTCAGTACAAAATCTTTTGGTATTTTAATATCCAATTTTTTTGAAGCTGATTGGAGTATTTTCTCGCTTATGCAGTAAATTGGTGTGCAAATCTTAGAAACTTTACGATGATTTTCTAATACTAATTGAATACCAATACCATTGATATCCCCTACACTTATAGCTACTTTTTTGAGCATTACTGAATCAACTTTTTCATCTCTATAATAGCCTCTTGTAAACCTACAAAAACACTACGAGCTATAATACTTTGCCCAATATTAAGCTCACTAATCTCTTTTATATCTGTCATATGATTTACATTTTGATAATTGAGACCATGTCCAGCAGCTACTTTAAGACCTAGTTTTGTTGCAAGTTTGGATGATTTTTGAATTGATTTAAGTGATTTGTTTAGTTTTAAAGACAACTCTTTTCTTGATAATTCCAATTCTTTGATACTATGATGTGTTTTGTCAAGTCCGCTATTGAGCATCGCATAAATATTGGCAAAACTTCCTGTGTGGAGTTCTATCCATTCTACATGGAGTTTTTGACTTAATTCGATCACTTTTTTATTTGGATCGATAAAAAGAGAAACTTCTATCTCATGATTATGGAGTTTTTTAATAACTTTTTCAAGTTGTTTATAATTGTTTTCAACATCAAGCCCACCCTCTGTGGTAACCTCTTGTCTATTTTCAGGTACTAAAGTAACTCTATGTGGTTTGTTTTGACATGCGATCTCTATCATCTCATCATTGATACTACACTCTAAGTTTACAGGAAGTTGTGAAAGTTTGATGATATTTATCGTATCACTATCTTGCATATGGCGTCTATCTTCTCTGAGGTGTATAGTGATCTGATCAGCCTCCGCTAGTTTACAAATACCCAGTGCATCCAATGGATTTGGGTCATTTATCTTTCGAGCTTCTCTCAAAACAGCAATATGGTCTATATTTACTCCAAGTAACATTTTGAATCCTTTTGATAATTTGTGCTATTTTATCAAATATATTCTAAATTCAATTCATTGTTGAGATAAAATATTAGTAGATCAAATATTATTATTTATTAAAAGATATTACATTTTGCAATTTAATATCTTTTAACAGGTTTTTAGATAAAATTCATCAATTTAAAAATAAGAAGGAAAGTATAAATGAGTTTTATTGAAACACGAGGAAATGACGGTATTAAAGCGAAAGAGGTAGAGTTTTCGGATGCTATTTTAAATCCAAGTTCATCTTTTGGAGGTCTGTATGTACCAAAAGAGATACCAAGTTTAGGACTGGATTTTATCACTAAACATTTAAATACTTCTTATAAAGAGTTGGCTTTTGATATTTTAAAAGCGTTCAAAATAGATATAGATGATGCTACAATAAATGAAGCATTAAGTCTTTATGATCATTTTGATGATTCTTCTAATCCCTCACCAGTTGTAAAAATTAAAGATGATCTATTTGTAAATGAGCAGTACCATGGACCAACACGAGCTTTTAAAGATATGGCACTTCAACCTTTTGGTTTTATTTTAAGTGCTATTGCCAAAAAAAGAGGGGAAGAGTATCTTATACTTGCTGCAACTTCAGGAGATACAGGACCAGCAGCACTCAATACTTTTAAAAATAAAGAGGGTATAAAAGTGGTGTGTCTCTATCCTGATGGAGGTACAAGTGATGTGCAAAGACTCCAAATGGTTACTGAAGATGGTGAAAACTTAAAAGTAATCGGAATCAATGGAAATTTTGATGATGCACAAAATGCACTCAAAAATCTTTTGGCATCGCAAAGTTTTAAAGATGAATTACAAAAAGATGGTATCAAACTAAGTGCTGCAAATAGTGTTAATTTTGGTAGAATCATATTTCAGATTGTATATCACTTTCAAAGTTATTTAGAGTTATTAAGACAAAATGAGATTACATTGGGTGAAAAAATCTATATAGATGTACCAAGTGGAAATTTTGGAAATGTACTGGGTGCTTTTTATGCTCAAAAAATGGGTCTTCCAATTGAAAAGATGTTGGTTGCTTCAAATGAAAACAATATCCTAACACAATGGCTCACAACTGGTATCTATGATATAAGAGGAAAAGAACTTAAACTTACAAAATCACCTGCGATGGATATTTTAAAATCATCAAATATAGAGAGAATTTTATTTTCATTATTTGGAGCAGAGAGAACAAAAGAACTTTTAGACAATTTAAATTTAAATAATTATTTTGAACATACAGCAGAAGAATTAGCTGAATTAAATAAATATTTTTCTGCAACTTATAGTGATGATGCTTATGGACTTAAAACTATCAAGAGTTTTGTAGATGATGGTTATTTGATGGATCCCCATACAGCAACTTGTATCAAAGCGTATGAAGAGTTAAAAGAAAAAGATTTGAAAACAGTGATATATTCTACAGCTGAGTGGACAAAATTTTCTCCTACAGTATTGAATGCTCTCAATGAGAATACAACGGCATACTGCGATGAAGATGCACTCAAAGAGATAGCTTTAAAATTAGATCTCAAAATACCAGCATCAATCAATGCACTTTTTACAAGTGAAGTGTTACATAAAACTATTATAGATATAGAAGATTTAGAGAAAGAGATAATTGGTTTTTTATAAATCTTACTGAGAGATGAATTAGATACAATAGTGTATCTAATTCCAATTTGCAATTATTCTTTATAACACTTGTTTTCTTCTCATGATTTGTAGTATCTGCTATTATGATGATGGTTTATTTTTATTAAATATTCTTAAAATCTCTATCTCTTTTTTAATTGCTCTTATTCTATAAATTATAGTATATTTTTTATATGTCATATCTCTTATATTTTTATTATTGAAATATTGTGATTGTACATACATTATTGGATTATTTGGGATTAGATCTATACTTTCTTTTAACTCATTTTTAAATTTCATACTTGCACTAGGTTTATCTTGTGCAATATATTCTATTATTTGTTTTAGCTGTTTTAAAAAAGTCGGTTTGTATATTATTGTCATTTTTGTAATGATTCAGTGAAATTATCAATATCATTCCAAAAATCAGTATTGTGTATCATTTTAACTTTACCACTATCTATATCGTTAATATCTTCTTGTAGTTGTTTTTGTCTATCATAAAAATAGGGGTCATATTCTAGATTTTTATCTTTTTTTATTGTAACTTCATTTTTAAATTCTTTAAGAAGATTTAATAAACTTGGAACAAAATTATCTTGAACTTGTAATGTTAATGTCTGCATAGTAAACTCCAATATTTAAAATATATATAATTGTATCAAAATTTAAGTGAATTTCACTTAATCATTATATTTTAATAATTAGTACCAAAGATATCGATTCAAATGAAAATGACCTGTAATGGATAGCTAAAAAGTTAGATACACTTTTGTATCTAATTCCAATTGGCAACGATAACTCCAAAACTCACTCTATTTACTTTCACATCATAATCAATAAGACTTTCTCCATAACCATGAAAATATCGGATAAAAAAATCAAAATTTTTATTGATTGAAGGGAAAGTTATATCTATTTTTGTATTTCCCAATGATTTGTGATAATTGAAGATATCATTTTGATACGCAAGAGCAAGAGAATATTTTTTTGTTTTGTATTTTATAAAATATTTTTGTTTGCCTATATATTTTTCAAGTTCTTCATTGTCATCACCTTCTATTTGAGAATAATCAGTTTTGGTTTTCTCATTCCATCTGTCCCACAAATTTAATCCATACAATAGATGTGAGTTCTGAAAAAGAAGATGCAGTTCTGTTCTATTCCATGAACGAGATTGTCCTATATCTTGTCCATTTGATTGGTGAATAACAGCCAATCTTACTTTTTTGAGGGTAGAATCACCCATTTTTGTATCTGGTTGCCACTCCAAAAATAACTCTGGCATATAGTTGTTTTCTCGAAAGGGGGAGGAGTGAGCGCTATCATATACTTGCCAATAAGAGTTTTGAGTATAGGCTGTAAAAAGATCTGCTTTTGTTCCTAAAAAGTTACTATAAAGAGGAATTTTTATACTTATTTGGAATTGTGCTTCATACGCATCTCTTTGATAATCTCTTTTGTAGTCTCTCGCTCCATTTGAATCCCAGTGTTTTTCTGTAAGATTGCTATTGCTATACCCACCCATCAATATAAAGTTTTGATGGTGTCCCATAAGATTTATACTGTATTTATTTGTATCTATTTTATCATCAAATTGTATATCTTTAAAGTACTCTTCGGTATTTTCCAATGCAAAAAGAGTCAGCGTAAATGTAAAAAAAAGAAGATATATTTTAAAGATAAACTATCCTTTATAATAATTTACTAAATAAATTTTGGACAAAAATTTCTATAAATTGTAAAGCAAATATCAAAATTAAAGGTGCCATATCCATCCCACCAAAAACTGTTGGGATAAATCTTCTCACAAATGCATAGGCTGGTTGAGTGAGTCTATTAAGCATCTGTACTATTGGATTGTAAGGGTCTGGTTGTACCCATGATAAAATAGCAGATATAATTATCACCCATTTATATAAAGAGATTATGGTTATAAGTAGTGTAGCAAATGCTACTATTAAAGAGTCTATCATTTTGCAATTTCTCCTAAGTAGTTTTTTATAAGTGGATAGAGTTCACTTAAATTTGGTCCATTTATTGCTCCTGTAATTGTATATCGTAAAAGTACAGGTATCGCTTTTTTTTCTAATTTTGTTTGTTTTGCTATATATTCTTTGAGTTGTGCTAATTCGTCAAAATAGGGTGCATTTTGTAAACACTCTTTGAGTAGTTGTAGCTCTTTTTGTGATCCCTCCAAAGCAGGTTTGGATTGAAAAATAGCATCTACTTTTGCTTTGAGTTCTTTTACTGTATCACACTCTTGTATATACATCTTGGCAAGTGTTCCTAAATCTTTATCGGCATACCCCAAAATCTTTGAGAGGCGTAACTCATTCATCATTTTAATATGCTCACGATTAATAAATTTTAATTTTGTAAGGTCAAATTTTGCTGCTGCTTTTGAAATCTTATGGACATCAAACCACACCATCGCTTCTTCTATTGTAAAAATCTCTAAAGGAGGATTATATCCTAATAAAATAAGATAGTTCGCAATTGCAGCAGGCAAATATCCTTGATCTACGAGCCATCTTACAGAGGATGCATCATCTCTTTTGGACATCTTTTCACCTGTCTCAAAATTTAAGATCAATGGTAGATGGATATAATTAATATCTCTTTCATACCCTAATGATTTACGAATATGTATCTGTTTGGGAGTATTTGGAAGCTGATCTTCCCCTCGCACAACGGTAGATATATCATACAACATATCATCTATAGCACATGCAAAATTGTACATAGGCGATTTGTCTTCTCTCAAAAGTATAAAACTATCGACATCAAAAGGCTCATAAGAAAAATCACCTTTAACTAAATCTGTAAATTTTATATTAGATGTTGGTTTTTTGAGTCGAACCACGAATGGAGCATTACAGTTAAATTTTGTTTCATCGCTAATCGTTTCACAAAATCCACTATATCTATAAGGTTTTTTCTCTTGTATCGCTTTTTTTCTATCAAGATCAAGTGCATTTTCACTACAAAAACAGTTAAAAGCTTTTTTATCAAGAAGTAATTTCATAGCCATTTGAGTATGGTATTTTATATTTTCACTTTGATGTACCACTCGACTATAGTTGATGCTAAACAAATTTAAGATTTCGAGTATCTCTTTCTCTTTTCCATCGACATTTCGTTTTCTATCTGTATCTTCTATACGAATAAGGAGTTCTTCATTGAGTTGTTTAGATAAGATATGATTGATAAGAGCAACTCGTAAGTTCCCTATATGCATATCTCCTGTTGGGCTTGGGGCAAATCGTAACAAATATATTCCTTCAGATGTAAATTTTTATATGATTATATCGAATTGAACTGATAATTTAGTTAGATCTCTTCTGTATTTTTATTTTTATTTTTCACATTTATTTAGAGTAATGGTTACTTTTAGCCCTTTGTATTTTTCATTTTTATGGGAAACGATTGCATTTTCTATTTCAATTTTCCCTTGTAAATTTGTAATAATATTATTGTATACATTTGTAAGTCCTAGTCCTATCCCTTGTTTTTTATGTTTTGTAGTAAAATAAGGTTCAAACGCTTTATGAATATCTTCAGTTTTCATACCTCCACCATTATCTTCAATAGTGATCATAATTTCATTGTCTATTTTATGTAAGTTTACAAAAATATATTTATTATTTGGAATATTTTCTAAAATTTCTATAGCGTTGGTGAGAATATTAACTAGAGATTGTTGTAAGCTATTAGGGAAAATATAAGTAGTGATCTCATTTTCTAAATTTTGAATAATTTGGATATTTTTTTGTTTTAATAAATTTGATTTACTCTCAATAATATTTTGAATAAAGTGTGCAAGATTACACTCTGTACTAATATCATCAAATACATTCCCTCGAAAACTCTCTATAGTGTTTGATAATTGAGTGGTTATCTCTGTGATTTTTTCTAACTTTTCATATAATTCAGTATCTTCTAAAATCCCCATCTCTTTTTTGACAGATAAGCCCGAAGAACATGTAGATATCATGGATAGAGGTTGTCTCCATTGATGAGCGATATTACTTATCATCTCCCCTAAAGCGGCCATTTTATTTTGTTCTATTATCTTATTTTGTTGTTTTTGGATAGTTTTTTTAAGCTCTCTTTCTTGTTGTAAAGCTTCATTAAGTTGAAGGTTGGCAGCTTCGAGCTCTTTTGTTTTTCCGACTATCTCTTTGTAGAGTTTAATTTTATTGATAAATTGTTGATCTTCAATTGGTTTGGTTAAATAATCAACTGCACCTACTCCAAATCCTTTGTGTAGAAACTCATCTTTTTTAAAAGCAGCAGTTAAAAAAATAATGGGAATATTTGTAGTTTTAGGATTTTTTTTCAGATAAGTAGCTGTTTCAAATCCATCCATCCCTGGCATCTGTATATCTAAAACAATTAAGTCAATCTTGAGTGAGTATGTTATTTTTAAGGCTTCTTCTCCACCATTAGCAAGTATGACATCTATGTCTTCACAATATTCTTCTATGAGGTATTGTAAAGAGATTCTATTTGCTAATATGTCATCTACTGCTAATATTGTAAAATTTTTCATAAGTTCCTCTTATATATTTTATATTTTTCATCAATTGTTTTAAATTTTTGATTTGATTGTAAGGATTCGCTTTCCCCTAAAATGATAAAACCATAACTATCAAGTGATTCATTAAAAAGATTATACACTTTTGCTTTTAAATCTTTATCAAAATAGATCAATACATTTCTACAAAAAATCAATTGAAAATCGTTCATTTTTCCATCAAGTGCGAGATTGTGTTTAAAAAATAAGATATTTTTTGTAAATTCATCTTTTATCTCTACAAAAGTATCATGGTCATTAAAATATTGACTAAAACTTTCACAGCCCCCTGCTTGGTAATAGTTTTGGAGATAAGTGTCATAATTTTTTTTTGAATAGAGCCCACTTTGTGCCTGTTCTAATATAACCTCATTTAAGTCTGTAGCATAAATAAGACTTTTTTTTAATATTCCTAATTCATATAAAATTATTGCAATAGAATAGGGTTCTTCTCCACTGCTACATCCAGCACACCAAATTTTTATATCTAAATAACTATCGAGTTTCGGAAGAAGTTCCTCCCGTAAGATTTTGAAAACTTCTGGGTTTCTATAAAATGTTGTCACATTTACTGAAATATTGAGAAATAAATCTTTAAAAATATTTTTGTCATTTAATATTTTGGTTTTAAATTCAAGAAGATTTTTTGGTTTTAAAAGGGTATAAAAAAGATATACTCTTCGTTTGATATGTTTAAAATTGTACCCTCTATAATCATAACCATATTTTTTTTCAATATTTCCTAAAAATTCATTCAATTCTTCAGAGGTAAAAATTTCATGTTTTATATGGCTCGTGAGAAACTCTTTGATTTTAAAAAGGGGAAAACAGTAGTCGATTTTATCTGTTTTTATCGCATTTAAAAGCATCGCTTTTGCAGTACACTCCTCTGTATCCAAAACGATTGTTGTAGAATTATTTTTTTGAAGAAGTTCTAATACATCACTTCCATCACGGCCATAACCACAAAATAAAATAGCCAAAAATTTATTTGTGTATTCATTTGAGAGTGACTCGAATGTGCTACTAATCGAAGGTCTTGAAAAGTTTCTTTTTATACCATCATTGAGATAAATAAAACCATTTTCTACTATGAGATGCATGTTTGAGGGGGCTGTGTAGATAGTAGATGGTTTGATTTTCATACCATTTGTAGCAGTTATCACTTCGTAGTTTTTGGTATATTTTTGAAGTAATGGAGCAAGTTTATTTTTTGAATCCTCTTTTTGATGCATAACAATAAAAATACTCAGATCTGATTTTGGTAAAAAATGGATAATTTCGATAAACTTTGCTAAACTTCCAGCACTTCCAGCAAGTGCTAAAATATGTAGATCTAATAGTTTATTTGTATTATTTTCATAATGATTTATATAAGTAACATAAAATCCCAAATGGATAAGATAGACCTTTAAAATAGATTCATTTGTGGTTATTTTTATACGATCAGATAAATTTTTTAAAGATAAAGTGATCTTTTTTGGAAGTGAAAGAATATTTAAAAAACTGATTTCAATATTTTTACTTGTACCAAAAGCTACTAATAATGTTGCTATATCCGCTTTTGTATCAAGTGATTGAACAGCTATTTTTCTTGTGTTTGGAGTTTCTTGGACAATGATATTCATATATGTTTTTTCAAACTCCATTGCTGCATAAGTCCGCCTAATATATTTGGATTGATTGGTTTGGATATATAATCATCAGCACCAACTTGAATACATTTTTCTCTATCCTCTTTCATCGCTTTTGCTGTCACAGCTATGATAGGAATATGTTTGAGTCGATCATTGTTCCTAATATTTTGTATCGCTTCATATCCATCCATCACAGGCATCATTATATCCATCAAAATAAGATCAATAGAATTGTTTTTTTCCAAAAAGTCTAACGCTTCTTGACCATTAAAAGCAGTATGCGTATTTGCATTGAACTCTTCTAATGCCGCTTCTAATACAAAAATATTTTTGATATCATCATCCACGAGTAATATATTACTATTGTGAAGATCTACATTAAGAAAAGGGATATCTTGTTTCTCTTTTTTTGGTTCTTGTTCTTGTTGTAAAAAAAGATTGATCTCATTTAAAATTCTTTCATTTGAATGCTCTGTTTTGATGATAATACTATTAGTATATTTTTGTAGTTTTATTTTTTCCTCTTTTGAAAGATCTTTGCTTGTATAGATAATAATAGGTAGATGTGGATGGGAATTTTTGATATATTCACACACCTCATAACCACTACTATTGATAAGATCAAGATCAATAATCACTGTATTATAATGTAATTTTTTTATCTCTTGTATCGCTTCTGATGCTGTATTGACACCTTTTATATTGACATCATCTCCTACAAGAGTCACTAATGCTTCTCTATGAAGAGTATCATTTTCCACTACAAGTAAATTTTTTATTTTTTTATTTTTAAAATTGTCTATATTTGTAATGACATCGATTATCTCTCCATCAAAAACAGGTTTTTGTAAATAGCCAATAGCCCCTAACTCAAGAGTTTGTTTGTTTTTATCTTTTGAAGAGATTATATGGACAGGAATATCTCGTGAATGGTTATTTGATTTTAACTCTTTCAAAACATCTACACCATCCATATCTGGCAAGGTTAAGTCCAGCATGATCCCTTTTATAGTATATTGTTTTACAAGTTCGAGTCCACTTTTTGCATCATGTGCTATGAGTCCATATGAACCAGACTTTGTAATCTCTTCATATACTATCTCAGTAAAAATAGTATCATCATCAATGATTAGATATGCTTCCTCTTTTTCAGTGAGTTTATCCCTATCATCTAGTATCTCAACTTTTGGGCTTCTGTTCAGAGTATTTATTTTTTCTAAAGGAGGGTACTGTATAGTTACCTCTTTTTTATGTTCTGTAAGAGGATGTGTCAACAAAGGTAAATCTATAGCAAAAGTACTTCCTTTCCCCTCTGATGATCTCACTTCTATCTCTCCACCTAAGAGTTTTGTAAATTCTCTTGAGATAGAAAGACCTAAACCAGTCCCACCATATTCTCTACTTGTACTCCCATCTGCTTGTGTAAATGCTTTGAATATTATCTCTTGTTTTGCAAGAGGAATACCTATCCCTGTATCAATAACTGAAAATTCTATATCTTGAGTAGATTTTTTTGAGTGAGCTATTTTAAGAATAATACTTCCTTGACTTGTAAACTTAAAAGCGTTTGAGATTAAATTTCTTATTATTTGTGATATTCTATCTTTATCACTATGAATAGTATTTTTGTACTCATCAATGATAATAAATTGAAGTCCTCGCTCTTGTGCAATACAATCAAAGAGATCTTTCATCTGCTCCAAAAATACACCACTTTCAAAACTATCTACAATCACCTCCATTTTTCCTGACTCAACTTTTGATAGATCCAAAATATCATTGATAAGTCTTAAAAGTTCATTCCCACTTTCAAAAACAGTTTTTGCTTTTTTTACATCATCTGGTGAAAGTGTTTTTTTTGTATTTTTATGCAATAAAGAAGAGAGTAAAATAATCGCATTGAGAGGTGTTCGTAATTCATGGCTCATATTGGATAAAAATTCTGATTTGTATTTTCCTGATTGTTCAAGCTCATCCGCTTTTTGTTGTATCTCTTGTTGTGTAAGGACTAGCTGTTGATTTTGAAGAGTCAAGCTTTGTTCTGATATTTTTAATTGCTGTTGTTGCTCTTCCATATTGGCATTGGCTTCTTCGAGTTCTTGCTGTTGCTCTTCCATATTCACATTGGCTTCTTCAAGTTCTTGCTGTTGCTCTTTCATACGCTTATTACTCTCTTCAAGTTCTGCTTGTTTTTGAGTTAAATTTGCATTGGCATTTTCTGCTGTGGTGAGTAATGATTTTACTTGGTTATGGTGCATTGCACCCAAAAGAGAGATACAAATGCTTGTCTCTACAGTGTTAAAAAAATCTAATTCTTTTTTTGTAAAAGGTTGGGTAGAACCTATTTCTATTACCCCATAGAGTATCTTATTGTATATCAATGGAAAAGTATAACTAGTGTATGACTTATCTGTATTTGTAGCAGCAGAAATAATAAGATGTTCTTGTGTATTATCACTTAATAAAATAGGAGATTTTTGTAGTGCCACTTGACCTACTATTCCTTCTCCTAAGAGATACTCTGCAGAAAAATTTTTTTCATTATTTTGTGCAAAATGGGCATATTGTAATAATTTTTGTTCATCTTTATTATAGAGGTAGAGTACAGCAACTCCCGCACTGGCATAATTCCCTAAAAAGTGGATAGATTTATTTGTCACCTCTTCAAGAGAATGAGTACTTGCCAAAATTTGATTGAGTTCGTTGATACCATTTTTGATCCAGCTCCCAATCTGTTTTTTTTCTATCCTTTTTTTTATCTTCTCTACACTTTTATTGACAGCAATACTCATAGTACCTATCTCATCTTTTGAAAAGTTATCTAAGTACTGTACTTTATCTACTTTTTCATTGATATAATCAAAAAAGTGAAAGAGTCCTTGTTGAAATTCATTTAATGAAATTATGATATATTTTTGAATAAAATAGTAAGATAATAACATCACAATACAAAAGATAGATAATATAATTACAAGTAGATCGTTTTGTAATTGATTTGGTTTTATAAGTACCTCTGCTAAATCTATCTCAGATATGACAGCCCAATTCAAATTATCATCAATATTAAAAAGAGTATAGGCAGATAAGACTTTGTTATCGTTATAGTCTGTTATTATCTCTGTATCAGTTATATTTTGAAATGCTTTTGTGACAGATGTACTTTTGACTTTTCCTGTTGATTCGTTTTTAAAAGAGTTAATGACTGAATGTGTTTGAGGAGTAAGATAGCTATCACTTCGCATCAGATAATCTTTTCCCACGATGTAGTCTTCTTGTGTTTTTCCGTAACCACTGCGTAACTGCATAATATTTTTGATATTTTCATTTCTTAGTCTGAAAATCAATACAGATTTAAAAATACCTTTGACGAATATTGGTGCTGCTATAAACATTGAGGGTTCACCTCCTCTTGGCTCATAGGCGGACATATCTATAAATACAGTTCTTTTATATTTTTTCACTTTACGCCAAATTTGTGCAAGTCCACTTTTTCTATAATTGCCATGCTCTAAATTTTCACCAAAATCAGCATATTTTTTATAAGAATACATCACATGACCATGTGCAGCACATACGATATAGACATCATCAAAAGGATATGCCTGTGTATATTTTTTATAAAATTGATCCCATTTTGGTAAAACTTTTTTCACGTTTTCACTAGAAATAGGAAATTTTTCAGCACTCTTTATATCAAATGAGTTATGAATATCTGTAAATTCAGAAGTTAAGTTTTGTACATAGCTTGTATCTGCCAATAATGTTATCTGTTTTTTATATCTTTTAAATAGGGATTGTAATTGTTTAATTTTAGAATCTCTTGTGGCAGTAAGTATTTTATATTCTTGCTCAATCAATGCTTTTTTTACATAATTAGTTGATGCAGATGCTAGTACCAAAGATAAAAAAAGCATAGAAACAGCACTTAAGAGAATTAGTTTTGTTTTTATAGAGATATCGGATATCGAAAATAATTTAGTTTGTCTTGGTTTATTCATCTGCTCTGACATAAAAAAGTCCCTTGAATTGTATAATAATAAATATAATTCATTATATAGTTTTTTTAATAAAGAGTACTCATAATTTATAAAAAAGTCATATAGATAGAGGAGATCTATTATATAAAATAGAGTATAATTTGATTTTAGATATTACATTATTTCAAGGAGAAGATAAATGAAAATACCAAATAGTATTTTTTGGATACTGTTAGCTGCTATAGCTCTGTTTTATATCATGAAAGGGAATGATATGCATAAAGAAAAAATCCCAATTACACAAAAAAATGAAAAGGTTATAATAGAAAAATAATTATAACCTTCTCTTTGAAAGCTATGGTCTATAAACCCGTATGTTTTTATAGTTTTGTGCATCTCTGAGATATTGAGCATGTAGCTGACTCATAATACCTTTATCACAATAAAAGAGATATTCTTTATCTTGTGGAAGTTTTTTAAAGGCATTTTTGAGAGTATAAAAAGGTATTTTGAGAGTTTCACATGATGTTTCTATAGTTTCTTCATCTTGCCGAATATCTATGACTACATACTCTCCACTAGATATATCAGAGACTACTTCTATCTCACCAACACTATTATTGATGTCATCTACTATCTCATCTACAAATACTTTTGTGGCATTCTCTACAGCAGTATCAAGCACCTCGTAGTTAAATCTTTTTGCAACCTCTTCCATTCTTTTATATGATCCATGAATAACAGGATTTTTCGAAATCACTCCACAATATTCAGGCATATTTTCTGCAAATCTTCGAGTGCCTATCTCATTGGCTATATTCATGATATCTGGTTTGTTCATAGTAGCTAATGGTCGTAAAATAAGTTTATTGGTTACTTGGTCTATCAAAGCTAAATTTCTTAATGTTTGACTCGAAACTTGTGCTACACTTTCTCCTGTAACCAAAGCATCTATTTCCATCTCATTTGCGATTTTTTCAGAAGCTAATAGCATCAATCTTTTGAGTGTTACACCCATATAAGAAGGACTCGTAGAACGAAATATTTCCTCTACTACTTCTTCGAAAGGAATAGTGATAAAAGAAACTCTATGTGATGCTCCAAATTTATTCCATAAATAATATGCGACTTGTTTTACACCTATTTCATGAGCTGTTCCCCCAAGGTTAAAAAAAACAAAATGTGTTTTGAGTCCTCTTTTCATTGTTAAGTAAGAAGCCACAGTAGAATCAAAACCACCAGACATCAAAGAGAGTATATCACCTTGTGTTCCTATAGGAAAACCAGCTAGCCCTGTATGTTTTTGGGTGATGATATTGAGCTGGTTGTTGAGCATCTCTATTTTTATAGTCACTTCAGGGTTGTGCAGATCAACTGTACTATTAGGATTGCGTGCGAGCATATATCCTCCTACAGTTTGTTCTATATTTGTAGATTTGAAGTCATGTGTACCAGAGCGTTTTGCACGGACTACAAATGTTTTATTTTGTATGGTATGTGCCATTACATTATTTACCGTTACTTTAATATCATCTAAAGTATTGATTTTATCAAATTGTAAAGCTTCCAAAACTTGTTCAATACCTGGTGTACGGAGTAGTATAAGTCGTGTTTCAGTAACATTTTCGATAGGTGTTACCACCTCAATTTTATCCAAAAATTTTCGAACATTGATCTCCTCAGTGATACGAGAAAGAAGTTTTCGAAGATTGTTAAAAAGTTGCGTTACCATTTGTTTTTTAGCGGCTGGTCCTTTGACCATGATTTCAGGAAAAAACTTAATGATAAATTTTTGTGTAGTGATTTGTGATGTTTCCATTGTTTGTAAAACCTTTTGATTTGTTGGAGTAATTATAGCATATTCGTGTAAAATTTTCACAAATAAAAACAATTTTGGATTAAGTATCTAAATGATATTATTTCAATTATTGAAAATAAAAGGATTATGAGAGTGAATCGAAGCTTATATAAAGAGTATGAAGAACTACAAGTACTCAATGCCTTAGCAAACAATAAAACTCAAAAGTCAATATCTGAAGATATTGCTATATCATTAGGGAAAGTTAACTATATAGCACAAGCCCTTATCAAAAAAGGTTTTATCAAAGTAGGCAATTTTGTAAATGCAGAATCCAAAACAAACTACAAATATCTTTTAACCGAAAAAGGTCTTGAAGAAAAGATACATATCACAAAAAAATTTATTAAAATAAAAAAAATGGAATATGAACAGATGCAAGAAGAGATAGATATGAGAAAGATAGTTGCAACAAAAAAAAGATAAAATAATGCTATTTACCAAATATGGATATGGTATTGTAATTGAAGATAACAATATAAAAAATTATTTAAGTTTAAAGGAAAAAAATGTTTAATAATAAAAATATATTAATAACAGGTGGTACAGGTAGTTTTGGTAAAAAATACACAGAGATAATACTTTCAAAATATAAACCAAATAAGATTATTATCTATAGTAGAGATGAACTTAAACAATATGAGATGGGTCAGACTTTTAACGACCCTTGTATGAGATATTTTATCGGTGATGTACGAGATGGCAAAAGACTTGATGAAGCTATGCAAGATGTTGATTTTGTTATTCATGCGGCTGCTTTAAAACATGTACCTGTTGCAGAGTACAACCCTATGGAGTGTATAAAAACAAATATCGATGGTGCTCAAAATGTAATCGAAGCTGCTATTAAAAATGAAGTATCAAAAGTGATTGCTCTTTCTACAGATAAAGCGTCTAGTCCTATAAATCTTTATGGTGCTACTAAACTTGCATCGGATAAACTTTTTGTAGCGGCGAATAATATGGTAGGAAAAAGAAAAACAAGATTTGCTGTTGTACGATATGGAAATGTTGTAGGTTCAAGAGGAAGTGTTGTTCCATTTTTTAAAAAACTTATTGATGAGGGTGCAACAGAGCTTCCAATTACAGATGATGCTATGACAAGATTTTTGATTACTTTAGAAGATGGTGTAAATTTTGTTTTAGATGACTTTGAAAGAATGCACGGAGGAGAGATATTTATTCCTAAAATCGCATCTATGAAGATGACGGATTTAGCTACTTCTCTTGCACCAAAATTACCCCATAAAATCATTGGTATTAGACCAGGGGAAAAGATGCATGAAGTGATGATAACAGCAGATGACAGAGTTGTTGAATTTGATAGTTATTATGTGATTACTCCAACAATTCAATTTAATCATAAAGTTTCTTTTGAAACAAATGCATTGGGTCAAAAAGGAAAAGATATCGGTATTGGATTTGAGTATAACTCACTCAATAATACGGAGTGGTTAACAAATAATGAATTTTTAGATATGGTAGAAAAATCATAAAATGAATTTTATCCCTTATGGTAAACAGTATATTCAGCAAGATGATGTAGATGCAGTTGTTACAACTTTACAATCTGACTATTTAACTACAGGACCAACAATAAAGAAGTTTGAAGATGCATTGGCTACTTATTGTGGTGCTAAATATGTAGTTGCAGTTTCAAATGGAACGGCTGCTTTGCATTTAGCTTCTTTGGTATTATTAGAAAGTGGAGATAAAGTTCTTACTACCCCAAACTCATTTTTGGCTACATCAAATGCACTACTTTATGTAGAAGCGAAACCTATATTTGTAGATATTTCAGAAGATGGAAATATAGATTTGGATTTGTGCGAAGAGGAACTCAAACAAGATAACACAATAAAAGCTATTTATGGTGTTTCTTTTAGTGGTCGTATGTTAGATCAAAAAAAATTACAATATCTGAGAGAAACATATAATATAACTATTTTAGAAGACAATGCTCATTCAATAGGTGCAATTTCTGATGGTATAAAATCAGGAAGCTGTACTCATAGTGACTGTGGAATATTTTCATTTCATCCTGTAAAACATCTTACAACGGCTGAGGGTGGAGCGATTACAACAAATAGTAAAGAGATATATGAAAAACTATTGATGTTACGAGCTCATGGTATGGTCAAAACAGCAGAGATGAAATCTTGGGAATATGAGATGAGAGATTTAGGTTTTAATTATCGTATTACAGATATTCAGTGTGCTTTGGGTCTCACTCAACTCCATAAACAAGTAGATTTTTTGAAAAGAAGATATGAGATAGCCAAATCTTATGATAAAACATTTGAAAATACAATAGTAAAACCTTTGTATACTTTTGATGGAACATCTTCCTATCATCTGTATGTCGTTCAGGTTGATTTTACAAAATTAAATATAACAAAAGAAGAATTATTTATAAAATTAAGAGAAAAGAAAATAGGGATACAATTACATTATATCCCTATAAATAAACAACCATATTACAAGTCACTTGGTTATGGAGATGAAAAAACTCCTAAAATGGATAAGTATTATAAAGAGTGTTTTTCACTCCCTATGTATCCACTTTTAAGTGATGATGAGCAAGCGTATGTGGTAGAAAGTTTATTTGAGGTTTTAAAATAGATGAAAAAAGATGCAATAGCTATAATACCAGCAAGAGGTGGAAGTAAACGGATACCAAAAAAAAATATCAAAGATTTTTTTGCTAAACCATTGATAGCATATAGTATAGAAGTTGCACTTGCTTCAAATCTATTTGAAAAAGTTATTGTAACAACAGATGATGAAAATATTGCTAAAATAGCTAAAGAGTATGGTGCGGTTGTGCCATTTTTACGACCAAAAGAGTTAAGTGATGATTTTACAGGTACTCAAGATGTGATAAATCATGCTATTGAATACTTTGAAAAATTAGGCGAAAAATATGATTATATTTGTACTATTTATGCCACAGCACCATTACTTCAAAAAGAATATCTTATAGATGGATATAGCAAACTAAAAGATAGCAATGCTATCAATGCTTTTAGTGCTACATCTATGCCATTTCCAATTCAGCGAACTTTTAAACTTAATAGTGAGGGTAGATGTGAAATGTTTACTCCTGAACATTATATGACACGAAGTCAAGACCTTGAAGAAGCCTATCAAGATGCGGGACAGTTTTATTGGGAAAATAGAAAATTGGCTCAAGAATCTACAAATAAAGTAGTTTTTAGTGATATAAGTATACCTATAATTCTTCCACGACATTTAGTGCAAGATATCGATACATTAGAAGACTGGGAACGAGCTGAGTATATGTATAAAGCTTTGAACCAAGATATTTATGATAAATGGAATAATTTGAAGAGAAAATTATCCAATAATAGTAAATTAACGCATATAAGAAATTCTGAAATTTATTTTATATCTATTGGACAAAATATTGGATATGAAGCCTATGGGAAAGATGAACTTTTTTTAAGACCTGTATTGGTATATAAAAAGTTAAGTCATAATACATTTATAGGTATTCCACTTACTTCCAAACCAAAAACTGGAAGTTATTATTTTAAATTTAGTTATAAAAAAGATAAATATAGTTATTGCTCTTTAAATCAATTAAAAGTTTTTGATACCAAAAGAATTGTATATAAAAGTGGAAACATAAAAAAAGAAGATTTTGAAACATTAGAAAATCAAATGAAAGAATTTATAAATATTACTCCACACTCAAAAAAGAGTGGGAGAGGCATAACTTCTAAAAAGAAGCAGCGAAGTAAGAAAATTAGTATACCAAAATACAAAAAAAATGTCAAGAAAATGGAGTCTCCAAAAATATTGACACAAAATGAGATAAAATCATATATAGAAATTTTACATAATGATTATATAGAAAGCTCCTATCTATTTGGATCTTACTCAAAGAATAGTGCAAACTTATTGAGTGATATTGACATACTTTTAGTTTTTAAAGATATTGATTATAAGCAAATTAATGAAACACTTGAAATATATAAAAACTATTTTTATGATTTAGGTTATGTGTGTAATCCTATTTATACTTATAATAAATACTTAGAAAAAGATAGTAGTATTTTAATACGACAGTATATTAAAAATGGAACTTTTCTATTTGGAAATGACTTAAAATTAAGCTTAGCATTTGAAAGTAATCAGGAATTAAAAGAAAAAGAATATAAAAATTATTGGCAGTCAAATTACCTTAGAAAATTAGAAACTATTAAAGTAATTTTAAATGATCAAAATGATAGCTACACTATACTTCATTGGCAGTATATATATCTAGTTCTATACTGGTATGCAAAAGCAGAATTAACACTAGTAAATAAACAGTGTTCATTAAATGAATATACTTTAAATTATATATATCAAGTTTTATTAAATAAAAACTTAAATAGCACACATATAGATTTTTTAGCAATGGTCGATAGCTATAGAGAAAATTTTTATAATGAAGAATATGTAGAACAAGATATAGTTAATCCAAAAGAATTTTTACAATATCTCAATGAGATTTTAAATGTTAAGTAAAATGAAAAATATCCTCTTTCGAGCGGATTCATCATCTACTATCGGTACTAGTCACAAATTGTGACCTTAGAAAGTGGTCGAGGGAAACATAAAAAATATCTACCGTATGTTTTTACCGAGCAAGGTGTGTCGATGGTAAAAAAGGACATTATTATAAAACAGTAAGCTAGTTAGCGGTAGCCAATAAATATACTAAAAAAGATATAATATAAAAAAGGATAAATAATGCATACAGTACAACTAAAAATAGAAGATAGTATTTATAAAAATGTTATGTTTTTATTAAATAATTTAAAATTAAAAGGTTTCAATATAAAAGAAGAAACTAATTATGATACAAAAAAAAAGATGAATGGTTCTAGTATAGTTTTTGATGCTATTTCAATAGATACTAAAAACTTTAAATTTGATAGAGAAGAAGCAAATGAAAGATAAGATTTTTTTAGATTCAAATATACTTATATATTGCTATTCGAATAATGAAATTGATAAACAAAAAATAGCTAGAAGTATTTTTGAAAATACTAAAGATATTTATATTTCAAGTCAAGTTATAAATGCAGTCACAAATATTTTATTAAAAAAATTAAAACTTACAACAACTGATGTAGTAAATACTATTTTACAAATTAGTGCTTTAGTAACTACTTTTAGTTTTCATATCAATACACAGCTTGAAGCCCTTAAATTAAAAGAGAAATATAATTTACAATTTTATGATGCATTGATAATAGCAACGGCAATAGAAAATAATTGTACTGTTTTATATAGTGAAGATATGCAAGATGGTTTAATCATAAATAATACAATTACAATTAAAAATCCATTTGTACATAATGATGTCAAGTAAAACAAAAAACATTCTTTTCCGAGCAGATTCATCATCTACTATCGGTACTGGTCATATTATGAGAGATTTAGTTTTGGCTACTCAATATAAAGATGCCAATATAACTTTTGTGACACAAGATTTAGATGGAAATATAAATCATAAAATTATAGAAGCTGGGTATAATTTAAAATTAGTAAAATCAAATGATATAAAAGAGTTAAATAAACTCATCAAAAAGCTAAATATTGATTTATTAGTGATAGACCATTACGGAATTGATTATGAGTTTGAAAAGAGATTAAAAGTTAAAAATCATAAGTTAAAAATCCTTGCTTTTGATGATACATATGAAAAGCACCATTGTGATATACTTCTCAATCATAATATCAGTGGAGATAAAAAAAGATATAAAGGTTTAGTTCCTAAAAATTGTGATCTAAGATGTGGAAGTAAATATACACTCTTGAGAGAAGAGTTTTTTAAAGTCAAAAAACAAAAAACAGTTTTTTTAGCTATGGGTGGAGCTGATCATAGTAATCTTAATATTGAGATTTTAAAAGTACTTAGTGACTTTAAAAATATTTATATAGAAGTAGTTACTACACATGCAAATAAAAATCTTGATGAATTGAAAAAATATGTAAAAGGAAAAGAAAATATACTATTACATGTTAATTCAAATAGTATAGCAAAACTTATGAAAAAAAGTGATTTTGCTATTGTTACACCTAGTGTGACAGTTAATGAAGTATTCTATTTGGGAGTACCTTTTATCGCTATAAAAACAGCTGATAATCAGATTGATATGTATAACTATTTAAAAAAGAAGAAGTTCTTGGTTCTGAAAAAATTTAATACTAAAAAACTCCATAAAAATATATCTAAAATACTTAAAAAGGCTATATAATGGATGAAAGTATAAATTTAGTTAATTTTACAGATTTGACACTTGATGAAAAAAAGATGGTACTTTCTTGGCGAAATCATCCTGATGTAAAGAAATGGATGTATAATAACAATGATATTACAATTGAAAATCATCTATCATTTATTGAAAATTTAAAAGATTCTAAAGATAAAGAATATTTTACTGTTAAACAAGATAATGAATATATTGGAGTGATTGATTTTACTGGGATTAATAATCCTGAGATATTTTTTGGATTATATTCTAATCCTAATGTGAAAATAGCTGGGGTAGGAAGAATATTAGAAAAAATATGTATAAATTATGCAATGAATATCTTAAATGTAGAAACTTTGAAATTAGAGGTTTTTAGTGATAATGTACAAGTTAGGAATTTACATAAGAAATTCAATTTTAAAGAAACAGATAAAAAAATAATCAATAATAAAGAAGTGATTTGTATGGAGTTAAAATATGAAAATAGGTAAATTTGATTTAATAAATGATGGTACATATATTATTGCAGAACTTAGTGCAAATCACAATGGTAATTTGCAAAATGCACTTGATACTATAAAGGCTGCAAAAGATATAGGTGCAAATTGTATAAAATTGCAAACTTATACAGCAGATACATTAACTCTTGATTGTAAAAAAAAAGATTTTGTAATTTCTGGCGGAACATTGTGGGATGGTAAAAGTTTATATGATTTATATAAGGAAGCATACACTCCTTGGGAATGGCATGAAGAATTGTTTCGATATGCTAGAAGTATAGATATAGATATATTTTCTTCTCCATTTGATAAAACAGCAGTTGATTTTCTTGAAGAGTTTAATCCATCAGCTTATAAAATTGCTTCATTTGAGATAACAGACTATGAGCTTATACGATATACAGCATCAAAAATGAGACCTATTATTATATCTACGGGTATTGCTACTATTGATGAGATACAAGATGCGGTAGATATATGCCGAAGTGTAGGAAATGATGATATAGTTTTACTTAAATGTACGAGTGCATATCCTGCTCCCTTAGAAGATGCAAATCTTGCTACTATTGCGAATCTTGCTCAAACTTTTGGAGTGATGAGTGGGTTTTCAGATCATACTTTGGGAAGTACTGCTCCTATCACAGCAGTTGCACTTGGTGCAAAAGTGATAGAGAAACACTTTATACTTGATAAATCTATCGGTGGGGCTGATGCTGATTTTTCTATGGACAAAAAAGAGTTTGCTAGTATGATAAAAGATATAAGAGATGTAGAGAAACTTATAGGGAAAGTGGACTATAGTATGACTGCTAAAAAGAAAAAATCAAGACAATTTAGCAGAAGTCTTTATGTCGCTAAAGATATAAAAAAAGGTGAAGTTTTTACAGAAGAAAATATACGAAGTGTACGACCTGGTTATGGGATGCATCCTAAGTATTTGGGTGATGTGTTGGGTGAGGTTGCTGAGAGGGATTTTGAGTTTGGGGATAGGTTTGAAAGGTAAAAAGTTAATTTGTATGGAACTTAAAAAAAGTTAGATATAATAAAATCAAAAAAAGGAGATACTATGGGAGCATTAAGACTTGAAGATTTACCGCACTATACTTATGATGAATATAAATTGTGGAAAGGGAAATGGGAACTAATAGATGGTATTGCTTATGCTATGTCACCTTCGCCTATATTTGCACATCAAAATATAAGTGGTTATATACATATAGAATTGAATAACGCACTAAAAAAATGCAAAAAATGTACATCTGTTTTGGCTGTTGATTGGAAAATAGAAGATGACACTGTAGTTTGTCCTGATAATGCTGTAGTTTGTAATGAGATAAAAACAAATTTTATAGAAGATGTACCAAAAATGATATTTGAAGTATTATCTCCATCAACGAAAAAGAAAGATAGAACAGTAAAATATAATATTTTTCAAGAGCAAGGGGTAAAATATTATATATTGGTTGAACCCAAAGGTAATTTTGTAGAAGTTTATAAACTTATAAATGGATATTATAAATTACAAGGTGAATTTACAGATGAAACATATAGTTTTGCTTTGGATGATTGTAAAGTAGATTTTAATTTTGGTAATATATTTAATTGAAGAAAAAAGCATTTTGAGATTAAATCAGTTTAAGAGGTAAAAGCAATATATGATAGATATCGAAGAATTAAAACCACAAATCATAAAAGCACTTATGCCACTGAAACCTGATAAGATTATACTCTTTGGGAGTTATGCGTATGGGACTCCAAATGATGAGAGTGATATTGATTTGTTTTTATTAAAAGATGATTTAGTTATTGAAGATACTCGATATTATCAAAGAGAAGCGAGAAGAAGATTATTAGATTTAAGAATAAAATATAAAACAAATGGTATCGATATATTATCGGCACCTACTGAATATATAAAAAAAAGAGATGATTATTTTTATAAAATAGATATTTTACAAAATGGAAAGGTATGGTATGAACACACAAGCAGTTAAAGAGTGGCTCATAAAAGCTTGGCACAATTTATCCACTGCTCAATTGTTATATCAAGCAGAACACTATACTGATGTTATTGCTGTAGATTTACATTATGCCGTTGAAAAAATGCTGAAAAGTTTTTTAGCTTATGAAAATAAAAAGATACCAAAAACACATGATTTAGTTGATATTTATGAATTAATTAAAAAATATATTAATCTTGAAAATAAAAAATTTCTTTTAGATCAAATTGGTGAATACCATATAGAAGAATCCTATCCTGCATTTGACAGACCACTTCCTCCACGAAAAGAGATAAAGGAAGTGTTAGATTTTACTGAGGAGTTATTTGATGAAGTATGTGAAATTTTGGGTATAGAAAAAGAGTCTTTAAAATGATAAATATCGAAGAGTTAAAATCTCAAATCATAAAAGCACTTATGCCCTTGAAGCCTGATTAAGATAATATAATAACTATCATAGATGTTAAAGATATAGATTTTAGAGGCAATATTTATAAGAAATAAAAGGAGAAATGATGAAAGTAGGTAGTTTTAGTCTAGAAAAAGATATAAAAAAAGGTGAAGTTTTTACGGAAGAAAATGTAAGAAGTGTACGACCTGGTTATGGGATGCATCCTAAGTATTTAGGCGATGTGTTGGGTGGAGTTGCTGATAAGGATTTTGAATTTGGGGATAGATTTGAAAAATAGTAATAAAAATATTTTTTTAGTGGATGTAGACTTTTGATATTTTAAAGCTGTTGAAATTAAAGATAGAAGTTTATATCGAAAAGATAATAGATGATATACAAGTGGTTTGTATTGAATTAAATAGAAATTAGATATAATCAAGTATACAATAAGGAGTTTATAAAATGAAAACTATACAACTAGATATTCAAAATAATTTATTTAATGAATTTATGAAATTCTTATATACTCACCCTCAAAATGATTTCAATATCAAATCAGTCAATGAGATAAATCCAACATATGATGAACAAGGAATTGTATATATGAGTACTAATGAACAAAAAGAGATTGAGAAAATACTGGAAAATCCAGAGTGCCATGAGATTAGTCACTCTAAAACAATACAAATAAAGATATAACATAAATGAAAAGTATTAATATATCTTATTCTAAAAGTAGTACAAAATTTTTGGCTAAAAATACAAACATACTAAACAGAAGAGAAAGTAGATAATCTTATAGTAAAAGCTGTCCTTAAGATACTCTATCACAAAGATGAAAATATCAATATTGCTAAAATGGTAAATTATAACCCAACTCATTATAGAATTAGAGTTGGAAATATTAGAATTATATTTATACTCATAGATAATATAATAACTATCATAGATGTTAAAGATATAGATTTTAGAGGCAATATTTATAAGAAATAAAAAGGGAAATGATGAAAATAGGTGGTTTTAGTCTAGAAAAAGATATAAAAAAAGATTATGAGTTTGGGGATAGGTTTGAGTAAGAATTTAAATGCACTTTATATATGTTGTATAGAAACACCATGGTTGGATGTAAGTGAGAAACTTTATGATGAATTAAATATTATTCCTAGTTATTTTATAGGTTGGGATGATGGAAGTATTAAAATTCAAGAAAAATATAAAGATTGTTTTTTTCAAGTTATCGAAGATGCATGGGAGGGGAATGGATTTCCTGATTTAGATTATGAATATCCAATTGATGAAAAACTTTTAAAGTCTATAAGTTTTGAGCAGAATATTGCTATTAAAATGATGGATAGATTAGATTTAGATAGATATAGTTTCAATTTTTCAGATAGACAAAGTTTCTTTTTTTATCTTTTAAAAAAATGGCTTGTAATTTTAGATAAATATGAGATAGATATAATTATTTCACCATCTATTCCTCATAGAGTTTTTGATTATATTCTTTATATCGCAGCTAAATTAAAAAATATAGAATTTATTATGTTTCAGATGACACCATTCGGAGATAGTAGTTTTATTATAAATAATATTGAACAAACCCCAGAATATTTAAAACAAGATATGATAAAAAATAGTGTTAATAATAATTTAAGAAAAGATATAGAAATTAGAATAAAACAAGTAACAGGTGACTATTCAGAGGCTATTCCTGACTATATGATAAAACAATCTAACTTATTAAAGAAAGATAATTCCATTAGGGAGTTTTTTAATAAATTTTGTAAATTTATTAAAAAACCAATTGTTTTATTTAAAGAAAATAAAACTTATCATATATCTAAAAATAGTATGCCATATAATAAAAAAGAATTAAAATATCAATTTTTGTATAAAAAATATCGAAATAAACTTTTTTTAAAAAAATTAAATGTAACATATAATTCGATAGTGACAGATAAATATAATAAAAAGTATATATTTGTTGCCTTGCATTATCAACCAGAAGAGACATCAACTCCTACTGGAGGTTCATTTACAGAACAAGAATTAATTATAAATTTATTAAATAGTTTTTTAGATAAAAATATTGATATTGTAGTAAAAGAGCATAAAACTCAGTTTCATCCAAATTATGAGGGTGCAACAGGTAGAAGTATTAATTTTTATAATAATGTTTTAAATATTTCTAATCGTATCAAATTTGTAAGTGTAGAGGACAATCCATTTGATTTAATAGATAATGCAATTGCTACCGTTACAATCTCTGGAACTATTGGATGGGAAAGTGTGATAAGAGGTACACCAACTTTAATTTTTGGAAGAGCTTGGTATGAAGATATGATTGGTGTATATAAAATCAAATCTATTGAAGACCTCAGAAAAAATTGGTTATCAATACAAAAAGATAAAAACAATATTAAAAAAGAAGATATATACGCATATCATGCTAAGCTTCAAGAATTTTTCATAGATGCTCCACATTATAAAGCATTTGAAAACAAATCAAATCGCTCAAAAGAAGAAAATATAGATAATATTTTTAATGGTATTAAAAATTATTTAAAAGAAAGGGAAATATAATGTCAGAAACTAAAATAATAGGTTTTTTAATAAGTAAGGATAATTGTAATCCAAATATAGACATTTTTAAAATAGGCATGAAAATTGTAGAAATTAAATACAATGATTATTATATTTATCTTTGGGGGTTAGGAGATATAGAAAATTATAAAATAAATAATAAATATACTCTCTCTTTTCCATTACATGAAAATTTACTAGATAGAAATGTAGTAATTAGTTTTCAGAATAATGAAATATTTATTGAAAATGATTGGTTGGGGTCAATCCCAGTATTTTATAATTTTAAAAATAAAATAGTTTCAACACTTTCAAATTTATGTGTTAATGATAAAATAATTCATACAGAGGGGTTATCAAACTTTGGAGAGTTTGGATATAGTGTTTTTGAGCAAACTTTTTTTGAAGATGTAAAATTTATGAGGTATTATTCAAAGTTAATTATTTCTTCTAATAATATAGAAATTAAATATAAACAAGACCCTATTTTGAATGAAAATTGTTTTTCAAATCAGACTAATAGAAAAGAAGTGGTTTCTTTAATGAAAGATTACATTTTAAATATTGAAAATCAAACAAGTGGTGATATTATACTTCCTACTTCAGGTGGTAACGATAGTAGAATACTTAATTATTTATTGAAGAATAAAAGTAGGATTAAAAGTTTTACATATGGGATAAGCCAAGATCAGAGTAAAAGTACAGAAGTTATACATGCAAAAAAAATATCCGAAATTTATAATACAAGCTGGAGCAGGATAGAGCTTAAAGATTTTCATAATTACATCAATCAATGGGTAGAAATTTATGGAATATCAACACATGCTCATGGAATGTATCACATTGAATTATATACAAAAATACTAGAAATGAATAAATTTGATAAACCAACTTTTTTAAGTGGAATCATAGGAGATGGTTGGGCAGAATTAGGGAAATTTAAAGATATTAATAGTGAAAAAGACATGATTCATCTTGGATATACACATGGGGCTAATTTAGATTTGAATGACTTGAATTTAAAAAGTGAAGGTTTAATTAAAAAACAAGTGTATGAAACTAATAAAGAATATTTTAAAAATGAAAAAACAAAAGCAGTTTTTGTAATGAGAACAAAAATTATATTACTTTCATACCTTACTCAAATACCAGAATATTTTGGAATGCCAACTTGGACGCCATTTTTGAATTTCGATATAGTCAAAGCAACATTAAGTTTACCTGATGAAGAAAGAAAAAACAGATTGTGGCAAAAAACACTTTTTAAAGAAGTAGGGTTAGATTTGGAGAATATGAATTTAAAAAGCAATAGAAACAATTCTTTAATTGCCTCAATCATGGAAGATGTAGAGTTTGAAGATTTAAATATTGAAATACTAGGTAAATACTTTAACATTGAAAGGTTAAAAGAAATTAATTATTTATTAAAGGAAAAACCAAATCATAAAAGTATTAAAAATAGATTATTAGGAGTCCCAAAAGTTGGTGGTGTTCTTAGATTGATAGGTTTAAATAACCCCAACATCAAAGCAATACATGAATATTATATATATAAAAGTATTGAAAAAGGATTAAGCATTGAATAATGGATTTATCAAGAAATTTAATTTTTTATTAACAAATAAAGATAAAAACTCATTATTATTTTTATTATTAATGAGTTTGTTTTTATCTGTTATAGAAACAATAAGCCTTGCTTCTATTGTCCCATTTATATCTATGGCTTCTAATCATGAAATTATTAATAATAATGAATATTTATTCAAGATTTATAGTTTTTTAGAATTTAAAAATACAGAAAAATTTATTATAGCATTTGGTGTATTTTTAATAATTTTTTATGTGTTCAAAGCAGTATATACAGTTTTTTTTACATACAGATTAAATAAATTCACATTCGATAAATATGCATATTTATCAAATATATTATATACAAAAAATTTATTAATGTCATATTCAGAATTTACTAATGAAAATAGTGCAAAGCACTCAAAAGTTATAAATCATGAAATATATCAATTATCCTTATTGATACAAAATACTTTAAATTTTTTATCAGAAATATTGATAATAATACTTTTATATTCCATTTTGATATATGTTGATTTTACTATGACATTCATTTTAACTATTATATTGGGACTTAAAATATTAGCTATTAAGCTAACTATTTCAAAAAAAATAAAACAAAAAGGGATTGAAAGAGCAGAATTACAAGAAAAAATGTTCAAAATTGTAAATGAAACATTTAATAACTTTAAAGTTATTAAATTACTAGTAAATACTAATTTTTTAAAAAATAAGTTCTCTAAAATAAATAAGGATTTCTCAAAAGTATTCATTGCCAACAATGTATTTCAAATAATTCCAAAAAACACACTAGAAACAGTGGGTATTTCTTTATTGATAATTATGGTTATTTATGTTGTTAATAATGAAAATAGTCAGAATTTAATACCAATTATTTCAATCTATGCATTGGCCTTATATAGAACATTACCAGCTATAAATAGAGTTATAACAGCTTATAATAATATAACTTTTTTAACAGTTTCTCTAGATATTGTATATAATATGATGAAAAAGAAAAATATTGCAGAAGGAAGAGATAAATTAGAGTTTAAAGAATCTATTCAAATGAAAAATATAAAATTTGGGTATAAAGATAATACATTGTTTAAAGATTTTAATTTAGAAATTAAAAAAAATCAAAAAATTGCTTTTATAGGTGAGAGTGGAAGTGGGAAGTCTACATTGATTGATTTATTATGTGGTGTTTATAAACCTGATTTTGGAAGTATTTACATTGACGAAGTAAAATTAAATGATTGTAATATGATTAGCTGGAGAGAAAAAATAGGTTATATTCCTCAAGAAATTTATTTATTTGATGGTTCAGTAGTGGAAAATATAACTTTTGGTAGAGAATATTCAGAGAAAAAAATGATTGATGTTTTAAAACAGGTAAACATTCTTGATACTTTAAAAGAAAAAAATGGATTAAATACATTAGTAGGTGAAGGTGGAGTTCATTTAAGTGGTGGACAAAAACAAAGAATTGGTATTGCTCGTGCATTGTATGGTGATCCTGATATATTAGTTTTGGATGAAGCTACATCAGCTCTTGATACAAATACAGAAAAAGCGATTATGAATGAAATATATAAAGTGAGTAAAAATAAAACACTTATGATTATTGCACATAGATTAAGTACAATAGAAAGATGTGATACTAAAATAGATGTAGGTTGTTTAAATAAATGAAATATAAGAATATTTCACCAATCATAATATTTACATACAGAAGAGTACCCAAAGAGACTATAAATAGTTTGTTGAAAAATAGGTTAGCATGTGATAGTGAATTATTTATATACTCTGATGGGTATAAAAGTGATATTGATAAAAGTGATGTTTTGGAGGTTCGAAATTATCTTAGATCTATAAGTGGGTTTAAATCTATAAATATTATAGAAGCACCACAAAATAAAGGATTGGCAAACTCTATCATAGGTGGTGTTACTGAAGTTATACATAATTATGACAAAGTAATAGTACTTGAAGATGACCTTATAGTTTCAAGTGATTTTTTAGATTATATGAATGAAGCATTGGATTATTATAAAGATGATCAAAAAATTTGGTCTATAGCTGGATACAGTCCAAAACTACCTTGTCTTGAGAACTATGATAAAGATTTGTATCTTTCTCCTCGTGCTTCATCATGGGGATGGGCGACTTGGAAAGATAGATGGGACAGTGTAGATTGGAAAGTAAAAGATTTTGAGAAGTTAAAACATGATCAGGAGATGAGAAAAAGATTTGAACTAGGTGGAGATGATATGTATAAAATGCTTGAACTCCAAATACTAGCCAAAATTGATTCTTGGGCAATACGATGGTGTTTTTCTCAGTTTTTATACAATAAGTATACTGTATATCCAACTAAATCAAAGATAGTAAATGATGGATTTAATGACAATAAAGGTACTCATAACAATGGGAATAGTATTAAGTGGGATGTACAATCTTGTGATACAAAAGTTAGATTTGAAAAGTTAGAAATTGATGAGAGTATTGTGAAGTGTTGGAAAAATTATCATAATCTTAGTTTATTTACAAAAATTGGATATACATTGAAGAAGTATGGTGGATATAAAATCATAAAAGATGTATTAAAAAGTCTTAATAAATGATAAAAGTATTATTAGTAGGTCCTCTTTTACCACCAGTTCATGGTCAATCTTTAGCTTTTACAAGATTTGTAGAAAGTTTGGAAGATGGAAATAAAATAGTTGTTAATACAAATCTTGAAGATAAAACAAAAATCGGAAAAATATTTAACACTTTTAAGACTTTATTATTAATTTTTATAAAGTCTATTTTTACAAAATATGATGTTGTATATTTTACATGTAGTAGAAGTTTTTTAGGTTCTATAAAAGATATATTACTTATAAATCTAGTAAGTTTCAAAAATGTAAAGATTGTTAATCATCTTCATGGTTCTGATTTTTATAAGTTTTTACATAGTAGTCCTAAATGGTATCAAAAATTACTTTTTAAAGCTTATAAAAAAGTAGATATTTCTATAGTATTACTTGATAGTATGAAAGAACAATTTAAAGATTTTGAAAATATGCAAGTAGAGGTTGTCCCAAATTTTTATGATAAAGAACTTGATAAAAAATTGGTAGAAAGAGATGAAAATAAAATAAATTTAGTTTATTTATCAAATATTATGAGTAGTAAAGGTATCTTTGATCTTATAGGTGCTTTTGAAGAATTATCTAATAAATATGATAATATGTATTTAAATATTGCTGGTGGATATATAGCTGATGAGTATATGAGTATAGAGGAAGTAAGAGAGAAATTTGAACATAAAATATCTCAAAATGATAAAATAAAATATATAGGAAAAACCTTTGGAGAAGATAAAGTAAAACTACTTCAAATTTCAGATATATTTGTATTGCCTAGTTATTATAAATCTGAAGCATTTCCTATATCTATCATAGAAGCAATGGCTTGTGGAAATGCTATAGTTACAACAAACTATAAGTATCTTCCTGAAATTGTAAGGAGAGATAATGGTGTATTAGTAGAGCCTAAAAATGTAAATAGTTTAATCGGTGGAATTGAAAGATTGATAATTAATAAAGATGAACTAAGAACAATTCAAAATCATAATCAAAAAGAAGCACAAAATAAATATAGCTTAAATAAATATATAAAGAATTTGAATAAGATTGTATTGGAGAAAATATGAAAATATCAATCATAACAGTAGTATGGAACAACAAAGAAACAATAAAAGATGCAATAGATTCTATTTTAAGTCAAACATATAAAAATATAGAATATATCATTATCGATGGTGCATCTACAGATGGAACTATCGATATAGTACAAAGTTATGGAGATAAAATATCTAAGTTTATAAGTGAACCTGATAAAGGTCTGTATGATGCTATGAACAAAGGGATAGCATTGGCTACTGGTGATGTAGTGGGTATATTGAATAGTGATGATTTTTATATAGATGAGTTTGTGATTGAAAAAATTGCAAAAGAGTTTGAAGAGAAAAAAGTAGAGAGTGTGTATGCTGATTTGGTTTTTGTGAAGCCTGGTGATTTAGATAAAACTGTACGATATTATGATAGTAGTAAATTTACTCCTGACAAGTATCAATATGCACTCTATCCAGCACATCCTACTTTTTTTGTAAAAAAATGGGTTTATGATAAATATGGATTATTTAAAACAGATTATAAAGTAGCTTCTGATTTTGATATTATTGCAAGATTTTTATATACAAATAAAATATCCTTTAGTTATATAAAAGAAGTAATTGTTAAAATGAGATTAGGAGGGGCAAGCACTTCATTTAATAGTATCTGGTTAAATAGTTTTGAACAGTTGAGAGTTTGTAAGGAAAATCAAATCAAATCAAATATATTCAAGATACTTATGAAATACCCTACTAAACTACTTGGAATGTTAAAAAAATAAATAAGTTATTAATCAAATGTTTCAATGGAAGTTATTTTGTAGAAAAGTATAAGAACAAATATAATATAGATCTTTTAGATTTTCAGAATATAGATACAATTTTCACCTTTTTACTTGGAAATCTTTGTCATTTGGTGGATATTGTTATACAACAAAATCAATCAGGTATATTTTTGGTTGTTGATAATACACCTTTGAGTACATCAAAATTGATAAAATTAATAGCAAAAAATTTATTTAATAAAAATTCCACTTTTTGAAACTTTTTTGAAATTAGTGAAAGCATCATTTCATAAACGATTGTATGGGAGTTTGGAAATTGATAATAGTATTACAAAAGAAAAATTAAATTTGAAAAATCTTTATAGTGTGGAAGATGGGATAGGATTGATGTTCCAATCTCCATTGAGTGACATTTAAAATAATTTTAACAATTTACGATATAATAAATCTAAAAAAAGGATATGATGATGTATAAAATAGTATTAATAATAACAGTGTTGTTTACTTTTTCATTTGGAAATGTGCAAGATGAATTACTAAAAGATATAAAAGTACTTATTGAACAAAATGGAAAAAAGATTGAACAAAATGGAAAAAAAATAGATCAAAATTCAGCAGATATTAAAACTATGCAAGCTCAAGTATCTTATGCACAAACATTATTAAGTATTGTTTTGGGTGGAGTTATAGCAATACCTTTTTTTACAATATATTTACAAAGAAAAGATGATAAGTTTTTAGAAAAAGAAACGAGAGAAAATAGTGAAAAAGTTTCCAAACTTCTGACTGCCCTTAAAGAGTTATCAGAAGACGATCCAAAAATACAACGATCTCTTAGAGTAGCTGGTATAGTCTAATATATACTTCTATAAAATAATAAAGAGCAAAAAATGAAACCAAAAAAAATACCCTACGGACTTAGTGATTTTAAAAGAGTAAAAACTGAAAATTATTATTATATAGATAAAACAAATTTTATATCGAAAATAGAGGATGATGCAGATTTTTTGTTTTTTTTACGCCCTCGAAGATTTGGGAAGAGTTTGACTATTGCAATGCTTGAGGCGTATTATGATATCTATTTTAAAGAGGAGTTTGATGAGATATTTAAAGATACTTATATTTTAGAGCATCCAACTGCTTTAAAAAGTAGTTTTTATATCTTGCAATTTGATTTTTCTGCTGTGGATGTGACTGATTATAAAAATAGTTTTAATGTATTACTTTTAAATGTTTTAGAGGGTTTTATAGATAAATATAAAATCTCTTTTAGAATAGACCCTCATCATAGTCCTATCGATACATATAGTATATTATTCACTTACTGTAATAAAAATAATATCCCTCTCTATATCCTCATAGATGAATATGATAACTTCGTCAATAAACTGCTCATCGAAGATATAAATCAATATAAAGATTTGGTTAGCACCAATGAGGCTTTTTATAAACAATTTTTTTCTATTTTAAAAGTGGGAACGAGTGGAAATAATAGTGCGATAAAAAAGATGTTTTTTACAGGGGTGTCTCCTTTGGCATTGTATGATGTCACTAGTGGAAGTAATATAGGAAAAAATATATCATTCAGTGAAGAGTTTAATGATTTTGTAGGGATCACCCATGATGAACTTATACAAATAATTGATTATTATCAATTAGAAGATACAAAAGATGCGATACTCTCACGATGTAAAGAGTGGTATAATAACTATAAATTTAATCCAGATCTTAATCATACAATTTATAATAGTGATATGATTTTATATTATATAGACCATCTTATAAGAACTAATAAAGAACCAACTCAACTTATAGATATAAATGTACGGACAGATTATAGTAAACTCAAATATTTAGTCTATACCAATAAAAAACTTAATGGTAATTTTGAACTGCTTAATAATCTTATCTTGGGAAAAGAGGTAGTCACAACTACTATAAAAGATAATTTTTCAGCTTTTGAACTGACAAATGAAGATAATTTTAAATCGTTTTTGTTTAGTTTGGGTCTTATTACGATGGAAAAATATAGAATCGCTGTAAAATTAAAGATACCCAACCAAACACTCAAAAAGTTGTTGTCAGAATTTATAGATTATGCTTATAAAGATTTTAGTGAATACAGTATGAAAATAGAAACACTTAATAATCATCTTTTAAATCTAGCTTATGAGAAAGATTTAAGTGTATTTCATTATATTGGTAATGTTATCAAAGAGAGTAGTTTTATCAGAGATTTTATCGATGGAGAAAACTTCGTAAAAGCGTATCTTTTAGCGTATCTTAATTTGAATACATTTTATGAAGTGCATTCTGAAGTTGAATCAAATAAAGGATATATAGATATATTGCTTGAGCCTATTTTAGATGAAGTTCCCTATGGTGCTATTATAGAGTTGAAATATATTAAAAGATCAGAGCTAAAATCTAAAAACTATCAAAATATTTTACAAGAAAAAATCACACAAGCAAAGGAGCAACTGATTCAATATGATAAAGGGGAGCGGTATAGTAAAATTGTACTTGTTTTTGTAGGTTGGGAGCTTGTTTTTTGTGAGAATGTGGAGGGAAATACACTATGAGTTATATAATTATATTATTAGTCTTCTCTTTTTCTCTTACCTATTTTATAAAGAATTATTATATCAAAAATGCTTTATTAGATGAGATAAATGAAAGAAGTAGTCATACTGTTCCTACTCCACATGGGGGAGGGATAGCTGTTGCATCTACATGGTTTATTGGGCTTTTATATTTAAACTTTACAGATAAAATAGATAGTACTCTTTTTTATGCATTGATGATAGGGGTTATTATATCTGTAGTGAGTTTTTTTGATGATATTTATGATCTGAGTCCAAAAATTAGAATGACAGTTCAATCTATCGTAGCTGTTTTAGGGATAGCTGTTTTAGGTGGTATAGATAGTTTGGATTTTTTTCTTTTTACTATTGAAAATCAAATTGTTACGAGTATTTTTGCTTTTTTGATGATTGTATGGTTTATAAATTTGTTTAATTTTCTGGATGGAATTAATGGATATGCAGGAAGTGAAGCGGTCTTTTTAGCAATTGCTGGATTTATAGTATTTGGGGGTGGACATTTTCTTGTATTAGCTGTGGCTACATTGGGCTTTTTGTACTGGAACTTTGGGAATGCTAAGATATTTATGGGGGATGTAGGGAGTACACTTTTGGGTTATAATGTAGCTATATTTACACTCTATTATACCAATCAAGAGCCTTCAAATATGTGGATATGGATTATACTTTTTGGAGTGTTTTGGTTTGATGCCACTTTGACATTGGTTCGTAGAAAACGGAATAAAGAAAAACTAAGTCAGGCACATAAAAAACATGGCTATCAACGACTCAACCAATCAGGTTGGACACATTTTAAGGTGACTAATTATGCCATTGGATTAAATATTTTATTGTTTGGTATTGTATATTTTATATCGAATATTTTTCTTGCATTTATAGTAGCATTGATTCTATTATATAGAACTATGAAGTTTGTTGATAGACAAAAATCATTTAAGTAAAATGTTGTTTCATAAAAGTAACATGAAACTTTGACTATAATAATTTATTAAAACCAAAGGAACTTTTTTTGCTACATCCATCACCCTTAAAAAGAATTGTATTCTTTTTAATAAATGATATTTTTATATCCTTTTTTACTTTATTATTAGCATATAATTTACGATTTAATTTTCATATTCCAAGTGGATTTATGAATAATTTTGCAAATGTTTTTATGGTTTTAATCATTTTAAAGCTTATTTTTTTTGTTTATTACAGGCTTTATAGAACAGCATGGCGATTTTTTTCTTTATCTGAAGTCAAAAAAATATTTATAGCACATATAATAGTATACTTTTTATTTACGATGATTTTTTTAGTTTTTAGAGAAGAATTGTCTCCTATGGCTAGAAGTATTATTATTATGGATTGTGTACTTTCCTTTTTATCTGTAACTTTTTTACGATTATCAAAAAGAATTATTATGGAAAGTACTGGCAATGTAAAATATAAAAATACTTTATTAGTAGGGGCAAATAGCTCTATTAATAATTTATTACAAAATAAAAAATATATAAAATATACACCTGTAGCTATAATCGATGATAATACATTATTAATTAATACTTTTATATCAAATATAAAAGTGTATTCCTTTAAAGATTTAGAAAAAGTACTTAAAACTCAAAGTATTGAAGCAGTTATTATTTCAGGAGAATATGAACAAAAAAAACTCTTAGAAATAATTAATATATTAACAGAATTAAATATTAATGATATTAAAACAATAAATACCCTCTCCTCAAATAATACAAAAGTTTTGAAAGATATCTCGGTAGAGGATTTATTGGCAAGGCATCCACAAGATTTAGATACTAATATCGTAGAGAAATTTATAAAAGATAAAGTGGTACTTATCACAGGTGCTGGTGGAAGTATAGGGAGTGAAATATGTAGACAATGCAAAAAGTATGGAGCTTCTACTCTCATACTTTTAGATCATAGTGAGTTTAATTTGTATAGTATTACTGATGAATTATGTGAGTATAGTACCGATTCCAAAACAATGAGTGTCATATCTGTTATGCAAACAGTAGTTAATTTAGAACAGCTTGAGAGTACTTTTATAAAATACAAACCAGATGTAGTGATTCATGCGGCTGCTTACAAACATGTACCGTTAGTAGAAGAAAATATTTTGGAGGGGATTACCAATAATATTATAGGGACAAAAAATTGTATCGATACTGCTATTAATTATGGTGTAAAGAAATTTGTCCTCATCTCTACAGATAAAGCAGTTCGTCCTACAAATGTAATGGGTACAACAAAACGGATTTGTGAACTCTATGCTCAAAATGTAGATTCTTGCGATACTGAAATAGTAGCTGTACGATTTGGAAATGTTTTGGGAAGTAGTGGGAGTGTTATACCTAAATTTAAGTCGCAAATAGAGCAAGGTAAAAATATCACGGTTACACATCCTGATATTACGAGATATTTTATGCTTATACCAGAAGCCTGTGAGTTGGTACTACAAGCAGGAGCTATTGCAAAAGGGGGTGAGATATTTATTTTGGATATGGGGGAGCCTATAAAAATAGTAGATTTAGCAAAAAAGATGATAAGTTTATCAGGAAAAGAAGATATCAAAATCGAATTTTGTGGTTTGCGTGCAGGGGAAAAACTCTATGAAGAGTTACTTATTAATGAGAGTGATAAAAAAACAGAGTATGAATCTATCACAGTTGCGAGTCCAACTCATTTTAATATAGATACACTGAATAGTAAAATTTTGTCACTATTGAGTTGTGAAGATAAGATAAAAAAACTCAAGGAGATAGTCCCTGAGTTTGATCATAAATTAAATAATAATTAGAGACTTAATTCCTTTTTTGCTTTTTGAACTGCAAGGAGAAGAGGTAAATCAACACTCTCATAATCCCCCTCCATACACAATCCACATACAGTACCAGCTGTTGTTTCTTTTTTGAGTAACTCATAATTTGTACCATATTTTGCAACAGCTTCTTTTATCTCTTTATAGTTGATTCTGTTACAATCACACACTATTGTTTTTTCCTCTTTTGTCTTTAATCTAAAAGGTTTCATTTGATACTTGCTTTGATGATTTTTTCCTCTTGGAGTGGTCTATTTCCTCCGTATCTTCCATTTGTAGCAACATTTTCAAGAGCATCGATCACTTGGAAACTTTTAGTACCTTTTACATATCCAAAGATAGTATGATGTCCATTGAGCCAAGGTGTTTGGGCTGTTGTAATAAAAAATTGGCTTCCGTTTGTATTGGGTCCTGCATTTGCCATCGCTAATATACCCACTTTATCAAACATCGCTTTGGCATTAAATTCATCTTTAAATTTACCACCCCAGATAGATTCTCCACCTCGACCAGTTCCTGTAGGATCTCCTCCCTGAATCATAAAACCTTTGATAATTCTATGAAATACCAGTCCATTGTAGTATCCATTTTTGATATGTGTAGTAAAGTTCTCAACCGTTTTTGGAGCTAAATCAGCACGAAGTTCTATCTCTATAGTTCCCTTTGTTGTTTCTAATACAGCAATAGGATTAGCAGCATTTAAAAATACGATACTGAGCATCATAAGTAAAAGTTTTTTCATTGTATTCCTTTAAGTTTTGTAAAAGATAATATCAAAAAACAACTTAACCAAATATCAGACTATAAAGATAACTTTACTATAATAGTGATAATTTAACTAAAAGGAAGTGACTTATTTTAAAACATATATTTACAAACAGTGCAGGAATATTAGTCTCTCGAATTTTAGGTTTTTTACGAGATCTTTTAACGGCTTCTATCTTGGGAGCAAATATCTATAGTGATATCTTTTTTGTGGCATTTAAATTGCCCAATCTTTTTAGAAGAATATTTGCAGAGGGTGCTTTTACACAAGTATTTATTCCCGCTTATGCTAAAAATAATCATAAAGTGAGTTTTTCTAGTATTATCTTTTTACAATTTCTACTGTTTATCATAGCATTAAGTTTGGTAGTAACTCTTTTTAGCTCTTTTTTTACGCAGATAATTGCTATAGGGTTTGATGATAAGTCAGTTCAACTAGCTTCCCCTTTGGTAGCTATTTGTTTTTATTATTTACCTTTGATATTTGTTGTGACTTTTTTGGCTGCTCTATTACAGTATAAAAACCATTTTACTACCACTGCATTTTCTACAGCATTATTAAATTTATCACTTATTGGGGCTTTACTTTTATCTCAAAATTTAGGTTCAAGTGCGATAGTGTATTATATGAGTTGGGGGGTTATTGTCGGAGGAATATTGCAAGTATTGGTGCATCTTTATGCGATTCAAAAGTTACAAATAAAGTTTTTTACGACAAATGCTCGAAAGAAAAAAAGAGATATTCAAAAAAGTAAATTTTATAAACAATTTTATCCTGCAGTGTTTGGAAGTAGTGCTACACATGTGGCTGCTTTTTTGGATACATGGTTGGCAAGTTTTTTGATAACTGGAAGTATAAGTTATCTCTATTATGCCAATAGACTTTTTCAATTACCTTTGGCACTTTTTGCTATTGCTACTTCAATAGCTTTATTCCCAACGATTGCAAAAGCGATTAAGAACAAAGATGAAGAAAAAGCTTTAGTCTATTTGCAAAAAGCATTTTATGTTTTATTGTTTCTTTTGGGATCGGCTACTATGATAGGTATTGTTTTTAATGAACTTATCGTGTCACTTCTTTTTCAAAGAGGGGCTTTTGATGAGCAGGATACTCAAAATACTGCATTGGTTTTGATTATGTATTTAGTTGGACTCCTCCCTTTTGGACTGAGTAAGATCTTTTCTCTTTGGTTATATGCTCATGAACAGCAAGGAGTTGCTGCAAAAATAACGATGAAAACACTCATCGGAAACATAATTTTATCGTTACTTTTGATAGAACCATACGGGATATATGGATTGGCATTAGCGAGTAGTTTGAGTGGATTTATTTTATTTTATCTCACTATAAAAGAGTTTGGATATAAAAAATTTATCAAATTAATCACACTTTAATAAAATTAAGCTATTATTCGAAATTATTTTAATACAAGGAAACACAATGTTACAAGGTATACTTAGAGATAGTATCGTAAAACAATCAACAAAACAACTGAGACGAGATGGTTATCTAATTGCTAACATTTATGGAAAAGGTTGCGAAAATGTAAACGCTGCTTTTAAATTAAATGACTATGTTAGATTTTTAAAAGCAAAAGAAACTTTAGCTTTTGATGTAGAAGTAGCAGGAACAACTTATAAAGTAGTAGTTCAAGAGTATCAAAAACACCCAATTACATCAATATTAACTCATGTTGATCTTATGATAGCACAACCAGGTGTAAGAGCAAACTATAACATACCTGTTACAACTGAGGGAACACCTAAAGGTCTTAAAAATAAAGGTCTTTTAGCATTTCATAGAAATAGAGTAGCTGTTAAATGTACACTTGAAAATTTACCAGAAGCATTTCATTTTAATGTTACTGATTTAGATGTTGGTGGAAATTACTTAGTAAGAGATATCGAATTGCCAACTGGAGTTGAGTGTTTCTTAGACCCTCGAGTTCCAATCGTTGGTGTAATTAAATCTAAATAATAAGAATTTTAGAGTATGTACTTAATCTCTGGGCTTGGTAATCCAGGTGATAAATATAAAAATACCAGACACAATATAGGTTTTTTAGTTATTGATGAAATAACTAAAAACTTATCGACTTCAAATATAAATAATCAAAATTTCCAAGCTATTGTTCAAAAAAATCTATCAAAATTATATGTAAAACCACAAACTTTCATGAATGCTTCAGGTGATTCTATCATTAATATCGTAGAGTATTATAATATTCCCGATGAAAATATTATAATAGTACACGATGATTTGGATCTTGCTTTTGGTACAGTAAAATTCAAAGTAGGCGGAGGTCATGGAGGTCATAATGGTTTGCGATCTATTGATTCTCATATAGGAAAAGAGTATATGAGAGTACGAATAGGGATAGGTAAACCAGAAAATAGAGGCGATGTAGCCAATTATGTTTTATCAGATTTTTCAAAAGAGCAATTTGAATTACTCCCTGATATTATAGTGCATGTTATTAAATCAATCGAAGCATTGCAAAAATTACCCATAGAAGAGGTAAAATCTACATTTACACTAAAAGCTAAAAATTGAAAATAATTACTCAATATTTATTAACAAAATATATGAAATATTTTTTCATTATTTTACTCTCATTAGAATTGTTTTTTGTAGGAATTGATCTTTTACAATATTTTTCAAGACTACCTCACTCAGCGAATCTTCAGTTACTTTTTATAATGTATGATATATTTTTTACTCTCTCTATTACATTACCATTATCTTTGGTTTTTGCATGGATAGTGACTTTGACTTTTTTAATCAAAGAAAATGCATTGGTGAGTTTTTATTCTTTGGGAGTATCTCGAAAAGAGATTATGTCTCCTATTTTATTGATGAGTGTTTTTTTTACCTTAGTATTAATTGGAATACAAAGTACTCCATTAGCATATGCATATGAAGAAAAAAATAAAATACTTCATAATAGATATTTTGTTAATGAGCAAGATAATATATTTTTAAAATATAATGAATATTTTGTATATTTTAAGAAGTTGTACCCTCTCGAAAAAAAAGCTGTTGATATTCATATTTTTAAAACAAAAGATAATGATATTGTAGAAACTATAGTAGGAAAAAAAGCCTTTTATCAAAATAATAAATGGTATGTTATAGACACAAAAATTACAAAAAAACCTGAAAAAATTGATTGGAATAAGTCAAAACTAAATGTAAGCTATGAGAAGTTTCTCTATACATTGGAGGGGTTTGAACCTAGTATTATTAACAATGTATATAATGGAAAAGCACAGTATTCTGTAGTAGATGCCATCCGTGCTATAACGCTCCTTGATGATCAAGAGTTTAATACAAATAAAATAAAAGCAATTTTATATTCACAGGTTGTGATGCCATTTTTTATTTTGCCGTTGATTGTACTGATTTTTATCTATACATCTGCAAGTAGTAGATTTTTTAATACAGCATTTTTTATATCTATTGCAATATTTTTTACTTTGTGTGTTTGGGGAGTATTATTTTTATTGCAAAAACTTGCATTAGGGAGTATTGTTTTAGCTGAAATTGCTATAATACTTCCTATAGGTGTATTTTTTATATTGACTTACTTTTTGTATAAAAAAGAGATAATCTAATTGGAGATAAAGGAATTGTATTGGATAAAATAAAAGCTTTTGGAATTTGTTTGTATAAAATAGAACAAAATTCCACAAAAGTCCTTCTTTGTAAATCGGTGAATAGTATTAATAGATGGGGTTTTTTAAAAGGTGTGGCACTTGATCATGAAACATCTGAACAAACAGCACTTAGAGAGTTTGAAGAAGAGAGTGGAATACAAGTAGAAAAAAATTCTTTAGAGAAGTTTTTTTTGCAATCAAATGATTTGAAAGATATTGGAATCTATTTAGTAAATTATAAAAATGTAATTGGTGGTAAATATTATTTTTTAGAAGATAATTTATATGAAAAATTTCTTTGTTCTGAAAACAGTGAAGTAAAGTTTTTTGATATAAATCACTTACCCCTTATAAAAAAGAAGCAAATGATTTTGACTCAAGAAATTGTCCACTTATTACAAAGATAATCAGCTTATTCTTTTATAAAATTGACTGAAATAGTTTTATATTCAGGATGAGTATATTGTAGTGTGAGATTTGTATCTTTTACGGCAGCAAAACTAACTATTTTATAAGTAGCCCAGTTATTTTTGAAAGCTATATCTTTGTAGAGTGAATCAGTCTTTTTTACTAAAGTTATGTTCGTCGGTATGGTATCATTCATAGATAGATGAAACTCATTTGGATTGTTATTAAAAGTATATGAACCTATGAGAAAGTTTTGTTTTTCATTGTCCCATTTTGAACTTTCTACAGAGTTTAGGTATGTGATATTAAATATTGCTTGTACATCATCTTTTGCAATTGACTTTATCACTTTGGTATATTGTATATTTTGTGCATATATCGGATCTTTTTCAAATACCGATGTTGCTGACTGGGAACATCCCAAAATACCACTAGCTAAACTTATTATTAAAATCTTATTTTTTATATATTTCATAAGTAGGATTGTACACTAATTTTGATAATATACTACTAATAATTTTCTTATATAATGAAATAATATTTATGGTGATAGATGATAAAAATAAACGATATAAAACCAATTGTAGAAATCCCTGATTTGAGTATCTATTTGTATTATGGAGTTTTGCTTGTAGGGGTTGTTCTAATTTTAGCTATACTTTTTGGTATATACAAATTTTTTCGATCGAAACAGAAAACAAAAGAGTACGAATACTACCAAAAGCTTCAATCTATTGACTTTACACAAAGTAAACAAAGTGCTTATGATATTGTTAAATATGGGAGGCTTTTAGCAAAAGAGGAGCGTTCTATTCGTCTTATTGAGGAGCTATCTGAAAGTTTATTGAAGTATAAATATCAAAAAAATGTTCCTGAAGTTATAGACCCTGATACTCAAGCACAATTTTTAGTATTTATGGAGAGTATTGATGTTTGATGAGTTATGGTTGATTCAGTTTGAGTATCCTTTTGTATTTTTGGTAGTTCTTGTGTTTATTTTATGTAATAAATTTTGTAAAGCAAAAGTGGAGTCTTATTATATGCCTCATCTTGATATCTTTGAAAGTTCAAAGAATTTTAAGGGTGGACTGGTCTCTTTTTTGAAATGGTGTACTGTCATTTTGGCTATTGCAGCGTTGGCTTCTCCTATAAAAGAGCTCAATATTATACAAAATAAAAAAGATGGTATAGATATGATTATCTCTTTAGATACGAGTGGTTCTATGAAACAAAGAGGTTTTAATCCTCAAAATCCTAGCCAAAATAGATGGCAAGTGGTACAAAATATTGTCAATGATTTTATCTCAAAAAGACTCAATGATAATATTGGTATTGTAGTATTTGGGTCGGCTGTTATGACTGCTTCCCCTTTGAGTTATGATAAAAAAGCACAAGAAAAAATTATTAAGAGTTTAGACATAGGAATAGTGGGCGATCAAACTGCACTAATTAACAGTATTGCGACCTCTATTAATATCTTAAAACAAAAAGAAACCCAATCAAAAATCATCATAGCCATAACAGATGGGGAAGATACAGCGAGTACTATACCACTTTCTGTAGTAGTTAAAATGGCAAAAAAATATAATATAAAAATATATACTATTGCAATAGGTCGATCAAATACTTATACCTTAGATCAGCTCTCATCAAGTAGTGGTGGCAAAACATTTGTAGCCTATACAAAAGATGATTTGGAGTCAATCTATACAACAATAGATACTTTAGAAAAAAGTAAAATAGAACAAAACAAAATAGTACTTAAAGAATATTATTTCTTTTTTCCTTTGATTTTGAGTTTTTTATCATTACTTTTTTATGTCTATTTGAAAAATAAAAGGGAAAATATCTAAATGGAATTTTTAAATCCAAATGTATTTTATATGATGCTTATCCCTTTGGTATTGTTATTTCTTTTATTACTTACATCCAAAAGTGGTATGCAAAGATATTTTTCAAGAGAGATTTTGGATAAGTTACGAGTAGGCAAACAATACTTAGGAAAAAATAGTAGAAATACGCTTTATTTTTTGGTACTTATTTTGTTCATTATATCCTTATCTCGACCTGTAATCAATCAAAAAGAACATAATGTAAAACAAAAACTAATCCCTATAGTGATTGCTCTTGATGTTTCTACCTCTATGAAAGCTACGGATATCTATCCAAATAGAATCTCTTTAGCCAAGAAAAAGCTTCAGCATATTATACAAAAAGCAAAAAATGCAACTATTGGAGTCGTTTTATTTGCAAAAGATTCTTTTGTTTTGTCTCCTGTGACGGAAGATTTTTTGTCTTTACAATATATAGTTGATAATCTTGATACAAATTTAGATTTTGTAAATGGATCAAATCTATTTTCTACACTTGAAGCTACAAAGTTTATGCTCAATGAATACAAAGTAAAAAATTTGATAGTTTTAAGTGATGGTGGAAATAATAACGAATATACAGAAGAGTTAAAATTTGTAAAAGAGAATGATATCGCTGTATATAGTATAGGATTGGCTACAAAAGAGGGTTCTCCTATACCAAAAGAGACAGGATATCTCACTAATAAAAATGGAGATATAGTAACTGTAAAATTAAATGAATCAATCAAAAGATTAAGTTTGAAAAGTGCAGGGGGATATATAGATTATACATTGGATGATACGGATGTAGAGGCGATTTTGAATAGAATCAATATGCAGTCCAAAAAAGAGGAGCTTTCGGTGCAAAAGATCAAAACTTATACAGAGTTATTTTATTATCCATTGGCCTTTGGTTTATTTTTGTTGTTAATAGCTTTGAGTTCTTTCCCAAATTTAAAAAGAAAAAAAAGTGTGAGTAATATAGGTGTACTTTCACTTTTATTTTTAAGTACACTATTGACTACAAAAAGTGAAGCATATTCCTTTGATTTTGAAAAAATAAAAAATGCAAATCAAGCGTATGAAAATAAAGATTATAAAACAGCTGCTGATAATTATCGAGCGATAGATACAAATAATCAATCGTTATATAATTTGGGAAATAGTTTATATAAACAAAAAAAATATAAAGAAGCGATAGAGGTTTACGATAAAATTATTACTGATGATAAAAACTTAGAGTCTAAAAAATTATACAATTTAGGAAATAGTTATGTCAATACAAACAATTTACAAAAAGCAAAAGAGTTGTATGAAAAAGCACTCAAACTTAAAAAAGATAAACAAACTCAAGAAAATTTGGACTTAGTTAATAAAGAGCTAGAGAAACAAAAAAAGGAAAAAAAGAAGAACGAACAAAAAGATAAAAATACTAAAGAAGAAGATAAAAAAGACAAAAATCAGAAAAAAGATGAGAAGAAAGAGTCTAATAAGGATAAAAAACAGCAAGATAAAAAGAAAAAACAACAAGAAAAAGATAATAAAAAATCTCAAGATGAAAAATCGCAGCAAGATAAATCTAAAGAAAAAAACAAAGAAAAATCAGACAAATCCAAAGATGCAAAAGCTCAAGAACAACAGCAAGTAAATAAAGATGAGATGTCTGATATGGAAGAAAAAAAATGGATGCAGATGTTACAAAAACAAAAAGCACCTATCTATTTACAAAAAGTAAAAACTGATAAAGAGAGTAATTATGATGAAAAACAACCTTGGTAAATCTGTTTTGTGGATATTTTTTTTACCACTATTCTTAAATGCAAAAGTAGCTATAAATGTA
>Ga0193961_1000034_pt1 | contig 54831 bp, 53 predicted proteins | sample FB_4_MG_FD_140371 | JGI IMG/M metagenome (GOLD analysis project Ga0193961, IMG submission 140371) | Microbial mat bacterial communities from the Broadkill River, Lewes, Delaware, United States - FB_4_MG | ecosystem: Environmental > Aquatic > Freshwater > River > Microbial mats | place: USA...
CATCAATAGCCGCTACCGAGAAATCAGTTGATGTGTCTAAAAATACAACCACCAACACTCCTGTAGATGATAGCGAGAGTGATGACAGCGATGTGGAGTTTAATCAGTAAAGACCACGATGGTAAATGTGACAGAGGGTTTTGAACGCCCCTTTCTCCGCTGTTTTATTTGATTTCTTATCGTTATTTTTAATAAAAGCAATTATTTAGTGTTCCGAGTAAAAGTCTACACGCTCTTTTAAATTCATTGTGTTGCTATTGTTTCGACACTTAAAGATAAGTGTTTCTAGTGTGATTGATGGTGCAGATCGCTGTTAGTACGGAAATACTGATAATGCAACGAGTGTTTAATTATCTGCATGCCTCACTAAATAAAGGATATGCTTTGCGACATAAGTGTGATGTGGTTCGCAGACATGTCTGCATCTATTGTGTAATTCACTTTCGATCTAATATACTTATTACTATATCATTTTGCTCTACGTTATTCACAAAGCATAGGGATTGTTATCGATGGCAAATCATCTACATTGACTCGGCATGCTAGAACCATAATATGTGTAGCCGATAAGGAATTATAAATTATGTTAATGAAAGTGAAAATTTCAGGTGTTGGGATGGCAGTAAAGGGCATTAGTATAGGCGCTAACCTTTTTACAGGTTCTTATTTACAGTTTAAGCTAGATGCCAACTCTCCCGTTTTTTACAATATAGGTATTGGTGATTACCTTAATATTGGTGGAAAAAAAGGTACATTTTTAATTGGCCATATTGAGACAGAGTTTTTTCCTGTTAATTCAGAGAGATACCCTTGGGTTAAAGATTTAGATAGTCTTATAGGCAAAAGGCTTGGGCTAGTGGTAAGTGGACCCCTACTTGTGGACGGCGATGTATCCATAAAGCTAACAAAAGTTACTAAAGATAAGGATGTTGATACTCTTATGTATAAAGAAGGTGTGGCTGCTTCTGGTGCTCAAGTAGCTGATACAATGATTAAAGGAATAGCTCGAAAAATTTTAGCTAAAGAACCACTTACTGCGTCATAAATATAATGATAAATTTTAATAATTTCTTTCATAAGTTAAAGTTATTTTCTAATGGTTTTCTATTCTTTTGTAGTGTTTGGAGTGGGTTCGTTTTAGCATGTTTTTGTTATACTGCTAATCATTCTTATAGTGAGTTAAGTATAAGTCTTTACGGTACAGATAGACCGTTAATGAATTCTTATTTTTTAGAGTATACAGCTACGTGGGTTATGTCATTAGTATTGTTAGTGTTAGTGCTGTTTGTTGTATTTAAACGCATATACATTAAAAAATTTAAATACATTATCTTGGTGAATGCTATAAGCGCTTTATTTTTTATCATTTTAGGTTCGATGATTTTTTATAAAACGTATTCAGTCACATTACATTAGATTTTAATAGGAGTTAATATAGTGTCAATGTTTTTGCAGTATGGAAACGTTAAAGGTGAATGTAATGATGAAAATCATAAACAATGGTTAGATGTAGAGTATATAAAATGGGAGGGCGTCAAAAGAAAAATAACATCGTCATCATCTACTCATAAAGATAGAGAATCTTCTAATGCAGTAATTAAAAATATAGATCTTGTTAGAAGGGTTGACAAAGCAACGCCCTATGTTTTTATGGAGTCTTGCTGTGGTACAGGAGTCGATGCAAAAATTGCAATGACTAAAACAGGGTATGGCAGCGGCACTGATGTATTTATGCTGTACACGTTAAAAAATGTCCTCATCACAAATTATATTGTTTTTGCATCTTCGCAAAGTAATGCGCGTCCTTTAGAGCGAATAAGCTTAAGCTTTGTTGATATGCAGATGAAATACATGACGTATGATGACAATGGAATCATTATTAACCCTGTAGCGGTTGGTTTTAATACTGCAACAAATCAAAAAGCATAATGTATTGAGAAATTCAAAAGGGGCAAGTGCCCCTTATCCTCTCTTTGCTTTTCTAACCCGCGAACCTTTGATGCAAGGCTGAGAAAACCCTTGTTTAAAACGCCCCTTCGTATCACGCCCTTTGCGGGGTTTCTTCGCGGTAGTGCGTCTAGTTTTTCTCGCATATTTAATGTACTTTTCGGCCACGCTAATACGGGTTTCATGATTATCAATGCGCTTAACTAAACGTAGCCCCAACCAATCCAATACACTATTGCTAATAATTAAATTGGTAATTGTTAATAAATCCATTGTTATCGCCCTTTGCCTTTCGCTAAGGTATAAATTGATGCTGCACAGGATACACCCGCCACTAATTCGGAGGTAATGGCATCAACGCCGTATTGTTGAATGGTGGTGTAATAAAAGTCCATCTGTGCAAACGCGAGTGTTTGTCGCCCCATTTTATGGATAGCGTCAATAATAGAGATGGTGGGTGTTTGTCATTCTTGCAGATAAAACGAGGCTTTAAACTCAGCCGTAGCAGGAATTAAGTAATCGTTGTGTACGAAAATATTAGCCCACTACGACGTCTATGGTTGAGCGAGGCGTTATGGGCGGCTATTGCTGCTTACCCCTCAAGTAGTGAGTGATGATTATTGCTGTGCTTTTATTGTCTCTTGTAGTAGCTTAAAAAGTTTTCTACTGTACTTAGGCGAGGGTGCTGGCTGTTGTTTTTGTTGCGCCGTCTGGATTGTTTGGTGCTCTTTTATGGCGGCTCTGACCAATTGGCTCAAGGCTTGGCGCTCGGCATTTGGGTGGTCTTGAATAAACTCACTCAATGCATTATTGCCTTGCGTAATTAGGCGCTCTCGCCAGTGTTCAATCTGGTGTAGCAGGCGAGTATGATCGGCTTGAGGCTGCGTAAGCTCCTCTAGTGCGGCTTCTATTTCTTCACCATTGCTTGAGCGCATCAGTTTGCCTATGTACTGCAATTGTCGGCGACGCCCATTGCCAATGCGCATTTTCTGTGCGAGCTCAATTGCTTCTCGAAGGTTGTCTTCTAAGGGAATTTTTTTAAGTTTAGTACTATTTAGCTCGACTAGACGCTCGCCGATATCTTGCAAGGCTGTCATTGCCTTTTTTTGTGCGGTTTTGCTGGTGGTATCAAACTCATCCAGATCGTGGTCGGTTGTCATTGTAAAGCCTATAGTCTAAATTTTCAGATAGCGTGGTGCGTGCGATGGTGTACGTGTTATCGTCTACGCATAAAACCAAGTTGCCAAACCTAAGAACGCGAGAAAGCCCACAACATCAGTGAGTGTTGTCAAGGCAACACCACCGGCGAGTGCTGGGTCGATATTCATTGATTTTAACAACGCAGGTAAGAGTGCACCACCGATCGCAGCGGTGAGTAGGTTAATAATAGTGGCGACAGTAATAATCAGGGCAATCGTCCAGTCATTAAACCAAAGAGCCGTAATTGCTCCTAATACGGTTGCCCATAAAAGGCCATTCATTAAGCCTGAAAGTATCTCTCGTGTGAGTAGCCAGCGACGGTTACTTGAGCCAATATGTCCTAGGGCCATACCGCGTATGACAACGGTGAGTGTCTGACTACCGGCGACACCCCCCATACTGGCAACAATAGGCATCAGTACAGCTAAGGCGACAACCTTGTCGATCGTCTCTTGAAAAATATTGATAACACTGGATGCGATGATGGCGGTGAGTAGGTTAATACCCAGCCATATAGCACGCCTTGGCGCTGTTCGGCTTAGCGGTGCGAAGGTGTCTTCTTCTTCGTCGAGCCCTGCGAGGCTCATGAGCGAGTGGTCGGCATCTTCACGAATCACATCAACCACATCATCAATGGTGATACGGCCAACGACACACTTATTATCATCGATGACCGGTGCCGATACCCAGTCGTGTTGCTCGAATAATTGTGCGACATTGCTGTCTTTCATTTTGGCATTAATCGCATCGATGTCGGTGCGCATTATTTCACGTACGGTGATATTCGGGTCCGAGGTCAAAAGCTTACTCATCGATAGCGTACCTAGGTATACGTTATCTCGGTTGACGATAAATAGTTGATCAGTAGATGGTGGGATTTCATCGTGCCTACGCAGATAGCGCAGTACAACATCCAATGTAAAACGTGGCCGAATGGTTATGACATCGGTATTCATTAAACCACCGGCAGTATCTTCTTCGTACGATAGCGCTGTTTCCACTCTAGCACGATTTTGGGCACTCATTGCGGCCAATACTTCCTGAATAACCTGACCGGGGAGTTGTTGCAGTATATCGGCAACATCATCTGTATCCAGATCTTCGGTAATTTCAGCTACCTGCTGGCTATCCATTGCCTGTAGAAATTGTCCGGTGATATCGTCAGAGAGTTCCTGTAGTATTTCGCCGTGGGTGTCTTCATCAACCATTCCCCATAGCACCTGGCGAGAAGGCGGTGGTGATGATTCAATTAGGTGTGCTATTTCTACCGGTTGTAGGCCATTGAGCATCCGACGAATAGACTTAAGCTCACTTCCGCTTTGCAGTGCATTGGATAATTCAGCGAGTTGTGCCTGCGTCTTATCAATATGTGGTTGTGAAATGGACTGCATGGTGTTTAAGTATCTGCGGCATTTTAAAGGCCCATTCTACCGGGCAATGTCGTGAAATCCTAGATTGGTATGAAACAAGTATAGAGTAAAACGGTAAAATTAAGGCTTATTCTTCTTCATCAAAGCGATTGTTAATAAGCTGAAGCAATGCACTTTGTGCCTCTTGTTCATCTTCACCATTAATTTCCAAGTTCAGCTCAGTGCCTTTTGATGCGGCAAGTAACATCAGGGCCATCACACTTTTACCATCGACCATTTTGTCATTAATGCCGGTTTGGATATTGCTGGCGAAGCGTGTTGATGTTGTTGCGAACTTGGCAGCAGCTCTAGCGTGCAGGCCAAGTTTATTGATAATAGTAACTTTGGTTTTAATCATATTTTACCTAAGTTGGCGTTACTTTTAGTTCTCGATGTCTGGATTGTACGTTATTAAAACGGTTTTTGAAAAAATTGTTGAGGCGTTCACAAAGGTACACTGATCGATGTTGGCCACCCGTACAGCCTACCGCAATAGTGATATAACTTCTGTTATTGGCTTCATATCGTGGCAACCAGCGCTCGAGAAAAACGGTGATATCATTGAGCATTTCGGTGACCTCGTCCTGTGTGCTTAAAAAGTCAGCAACGGGTTGGTCGCGGCCATCGAGCGCTCGTAGCTCCATCACCCAATGAGGATTAGGCAGGCAACGGGCATCAAATACTAGGTCGGCATCTTTAGGTATACCATGTTTAAAGCCAAAAGATTGGAATAAAATGGCAACACCAGGGGCCTCTTTTCCCATAATGCGTTGTTTTACTTGGTCGCGTAGATCGTGTAGCCCCATATCACTGGTATCTAAAATTAAATCAGCGACATCGGCAATGGGGTCTAATAATCGTCTCTCTAAGCGGATCGCCTCACGCAAATCTGTTTGTTCATCGCTTAAAGGATGCTTGCGCCGGGTCTCGCTAAAACGCTGTAGTAAAACACTGTCGCTGGCATCGATAAATAAAACTTGGCAGGTAATATGATCCATTATTGAGCTATCGACTAGCTGTGGCAGTTGCAATAAGTCAGCCGATGTATTGCGTGCATCGATGCTAATGGCGACATTCTGCTTATCACTCATGGTATTCATATGCTGGATTAGCGCGGGAAGTAGCGATGCCGGCAAGTTATCGATACAGCTAAAGCCGGTATCTTCCAGTACGTGCAATGCGGTACTTTTTCCTGAGCCTGATCGCCCGCTGATAATCACTAAACGCATCATAGAACAGCCTTATCTATTGTGGGACCAGTAAATACTGGTTGTGAGTGGTTATTATAGACAATATACGCTAGATACTTATAACACGGTTTAGTGGCAGATTTAAGCGTGGAGGGAAAAATGTAGGTTTTGCTGTCCTATGAGAGAGTATGGTTTGCTATGTATTGTTAAGGCGCAGCGTTTAATTATTGGCCCGTGGCAACCTGATATAGCCCTGTGCTATCTTCGCAGTGTCTTAATGAGTCAATATAAGTACTCTCGGAGAATTTTTCAGCGAGTACAGCAAGTGTTTGCAGGTGATCTTCATGTGCTTCATCGGGCACAATTAGTGTGAATATAATATCTACCGGTCCGTTATCAATCGCTTCAAAGTCAATTGCTTTTTCTAGCGTAATTAACATACCAACTGTCTGTTTGCACTCTTTTAAACGGCAGTGAGGGATGGCAATACCTTTGCCTATACCTGTAGAGCCCAAGCGTTCTCTGGCAATCAGCGCCTGAAACAGTTCATCGGCATCCAGCGAGGGGAATTCGTCAGCAATATGGCTGGCAATTTGCTCAAGCGTCCTTTTTTTACTACTGCAATCAAGATGCGACAGGGTTCGATCAGGCGATAAGATTGACTGTATTTCCATAAGATAGCTACTATTATGAGAGTAAATATTCATAATGGCATCATTGCTGACGCGTGTTAATTATCCGGCAGTGTAATCGTCTGCGACGATTTGTGCCAGTAATTTGCGGATCATTGGGTCACTTTTTTAGATCAGTTGCTTGCGTTCGTTCGATGGTGGAATAGACATAGACTCACGATACTTGGCAATTGTCCTGCGTGCAACCTTAATACCTTGGTCTGCCAGTAAATTGGTGATTTTGCTGTCACTAAGTGGCTTTTGTGGGTTTTCAGCGCCGATTAGCTTTTTAATAATGGCGCGTATCGCAGTTGATGAACATTCTCCACCTGAATCCGTGCTGACATGGCTGGAGAAAAAGTACTTAAGCTCAAAAATACCCTTTGGAGTATGCATGTATTTTTGAGTAGTGACACGAGAGATCGTCGATTCGTGCATTTCAACCATTTCGGCCACATCATGCAGTACTAATGGTTTCATAGCTTCATCGCCATACTCTAAAAAGCCACGTTGCCGCTCAACGATACAGGTGGCTACTTTTAGTAGTGTCTCATTGCGGCTTTGTAGACTTTTTAAAAACCAGCGCGCTTCTTGCAGGTTGTCTTTGAGATAGGTGTTGTCATCACTGGAGTCTGCTCGTTTGACCAGTGATGCATAATCTGAGTTTATGCGTAGTTTAGGTGCTATATCGGGGTTTAGCTGGACGCTCCAGCGCCCCTCTTGTTTACTGACAAAGACATCAGGGACGACATATTCGGTATCGTCAGAGCCGATTTCTTCCCCTGGACGCGGGTTGAGTGTTTGAATTAAGGTAATTGCATGACGCAATTCAGTTTCTTTGATATGCAGCTTGCGCATAAGAGTTTTATAATCACGACTACCCAGCAAGCTTAAGTGCTCTTGTATAATACGCTCGGCCGTATTGATAAAAGGGACATCCGCAGGCAGTTGGCGCAATTGTATCAGTAAACACTCGCTCAAATCTTGGCTGGCGACCCCTGGTGGGTCAAACTGTTGTATGCGATGTAGTACGGCAAATACTTCATCTTCTTCAAGCTCTTCAATCGTCTCTTGTAGGCCTTTAACTATATCCTCGACGGGCATTGAAAGCATACCGCAGGGTTTAATCGCATCGATAATGCTCAAGGCAATCAGAAAGTCCTGGTCGGAGAATGGCGTTAGATTCAATTGCCACATCAAGTGATCATTGAGTGTTTCGTTGCTGCTACGCCGGGCTTCAAAGCTATTGTCGTCATCGCTTTGGCTGCCTGAACTGGGCGTGCTGCTTGAGGACTGATACACGTCATCCCAGCTGGTATCGACAGGTAATTCACTTGGAATGTCCTGGTTCCAGTCAGTTTCTTCGGCTTGTGTATCTTGTGGTATATCGTCTGTGCTAGCGCTCGTGGCTGAGTCGTTGAGTGTATCGTCTGAAGACGCGGTCTCATTATTTGTTTCAGGCGGATTTTCCGGTGTGTTGACCGGCTTTTCGTTGTCTTTGTTGGCGCTGCCAAGTTCTTCCTCGGCGACCTCCAGCATAGGATTGGAGTCCAGTGCCTCTTGTATTTCGTTTTGTAAGTCCAACGTAGAGAGCTGCAACAAGCGTATAGCCTGCTGTAACTGCGGTGTCATGGTCAGACTTTGACCAATTTTAAGCTGAAGGGATTGTTTCATTAACGACTGTGGAACCTTACATTCATTGTGATGGCGCATCGAATAGATCTACAATGATTTTAGTCAGGCCCCGCATGATAAGCAATAGCTACACTAAAAATAATAAGCAAACTTTATGCCCAATCATTAAATCTATACCTTGGCTTGTCAATAAGGGCGCTTTACGATCGTTATTAGTTATATGTTGGCGATGTTAAAGGCTAAATTCTTGGCCAAGGTAGACATTGCGCACGGTTTCATTATTCAAGATACTTTGTGTATCGCCCTCTGCAATAATATGCCCTTCACTGACAATATAGGCATTCTCGCAGATGGCCAGTGTCTCGCGTACATTGTGATCTGTAATTAACACCCCGATTCCGCGCTGTTTCAAATGAGTGATAATCTGCTTAATATCATTGACAGAGATAGGGTCAACACCGGCAAAAGGCTCATCGAGCAGCACAAAATCAGGCTCTGTTGCCAGTGCACGTGCAATCTCTACCCTGCGGCGCTCGCCACCAGAGAGTGACATTCCCAATGAGTCGCGAATATGGGTAATATGGAATTCTCGCAGCAGGCTCTCCAGTTTTTCTTGGCGTTGCTGGCGGTTAAGCTCTTTGCGTGTTTCGAGAATGCCCAGAATATTATTGGCGACGGAGAGCTTACGAAAAATAGACGCTTCCTGGGGGAGATAGCCAATACCTGCACGTGCGCGGCCATGAATGGGCAGGTTGGTCAGGTCTTTATCGTCTATGAGTATCTGGCCTTTGTCAGCCCCTACCAAACCGGCAATCATGTAAAAACAGGTTGTTTTTCCTGCGCCGTTTGGGCCTAGTAGCCCCACGATTTCACCGCGTTTGACTTTCAGTGAAATATCGATAACAACCGGGCGTTTTTTATAGCTTTTGGCTAGGTGTAATGCTTGAAGTTGCGACATACGCTATGGTGACTTCTTAGGTTCAATAATTGTGCGTACACGATCATCTTTGCTATTGGCATTTTGACTATTGGCATTAATTATAGCTGTGGCAATATTATAATCAATTTGCTGGCCTTCGAGGCTACTACCTTGTTGTTTGATAAATGCATTTTTAAAGAGTTTAATAAACTCTTTGTCGACGTAGTATTCAATCTTGGTTGCGCGTGCGACAACCATGGGTTTAGTGTGTTCTGGTATTTGTTGGTAGTGGGCTGGCTTGCCTACGGCTATAATTTTGCTGACACCTTCTTTCTTTGTATAAATAGTGACTTTGTCGGCTAGTATTTTCAGTGTTCCCTGAATGATTTCAACGCCGCCTTCGTAGGTCGTTATGCCGCGGTTGTCATCGCGCTGGGCGCGATCTGAGGCAACGTGTATAGGCTGGTTTCTATCCTCAGGCAGAGCACTGGAGTATTGGCTGAATCCACTCATCAATGCCAGTAATAGCAGATTGATGAGTCGCCAGGGCAGTGCTGCGGCGTATCGTTGGTATGTATTGGCCTTAGTGGGCGTCATAGATCCCTCGTACGGTGGATAATAATTCTATTTTGTTGATGGGCAGAAATACTTTGGCGCCGATAGCATTCGTTGTTCCCGTCGGGTCGCTAATCATAACAGGTTTATCGGTTTGCGCGTATTGTTGCTTCGGCTGAATCACTAACTTGTTTGTGGTAACTCGTGAGACAATACCTTGCTCACTTTGTTGCCAAAGTACAACATTGCCCAGTAGCGTAATTTGGTCTCCATTCTTCTCACTAATACCTTCATCGGCCGAGGCTTGCCAAGGCAGCACATCTTGATTGTAGAGTGTGATAAAGGGCTTTGTCAGTTCTGAAAAACTATTGGTTTCACGCTCTTTTGTCGTGCGCCCTTCGCCTTCAAAGTGCACGAAAAGAGTGGCTTTGAGCTGGTAATTAATGTGTCCTTGTTCATCGAATTGTGTGGTTTTAACATCATTCATGTAGGCAATAGGGTACTGACGCCTAGGGTCGGGTTTATCTGTGATAAGGCTTTTCAATGTCTCGGGAGGCGTGCGCCAGACAAGAGCCCCCAAAAGCACCAGTAATACTGCGATTAATAAGTATCGCCAAGGAGTAGAGATCATTATAAATAGGGAGCGAGTGCTGTATCGAATGTGCCCTGTGCCAGCATAAGTAAGTCACAGGCCTCTCTGACGGCACCATTGCCACCGGTATACTGGCTTTGCCAGTGCGCATGCTGTTTTACTATCCAATGGCCGTTGGCAGGGGTTATCCCTAAGCCGACCCGCCGAATAACGGGAAGATCTGGATAATCGTCTCCCATGAAGGCGATATCGGGGTATTTGAGATCAAACGCCGCTTCGAGTTCTGTGAGGGCGCTCAGTTTATCCTCTCGGCCTTGAATAACATGGCTAATACCTAAGTCAGCGGCTCGACGAGTAACAATATGGCTGGTGCGGCCAGTAATAATGGCGACATTCACTTTGCTGGCTATTAGCATTTTAATGCCGTGGCCATCGAGAGAGTTAAATGCCTTGAATGGCTCTGTATCGTTACCCATATAAAGTTTGCCATCTGATAGTACTCCGTCGACATCCAATACCAGGAGTTTGATGCCGCGTGCGCGTGCGATAAGTTCTGGAGAGAAGTGATCAATATCCATAAGAGTCTATAGGCCTTTGGCTGAATCGGTTTAAACGATACCTGCACGTAGAAGATCATGCATATGAATAACGCCCACCGGTTGCTGGTTTTTATTGCTGACAACCAGTGCAGTAACCGCTTTCGCTTCCATAAGTCCCAGCGCTTCTGCTGCCAGCATATTGCTGTGAATCGTTAACGGGTGAGCATTCATGACACTTTGCATAGTGGCTGTGCTGAGATCTATTTTCTGATCCACTGTGCGGCGTAAATCACCATCAGTAAAAACACCTACCAGCGCGCCATCGGCATCAATTACCGTTGTTATACCTAGACCTTTATTGGTCATTTCAACCAATGCCTGACTTAACGGCAAGTTTTGATCGACGCGGGGAAGCTCATCTTTACTGTGCATAATATCCCCGACTTTTAGTAATAAACGCCTTCCCAATGTGCCACCGGGATGAGAAAAGGCAAAGTCTTCAGCGGTAAAGCCTCGTGCTTCTAGCAGGGCAACCGCTAGCGCATCGCCCATAACCAGTGTTACTGTGGTGCTTGAGGTTGGCGCCAGATCCAAAGGGCATGCCTCATATTCTACGCTGATATCGAGGCTGGCATCGGCGGCTTGAGCAAGTGTGGAATGCGCATCCCCCGTCATGCTAATTAATGGGACTCCCATGCGTTTTAACAGAGGTAGCAGTGTAATGATCTCTGCTGAATGGCCGGAATTGGAGATAGCGATAATGACATCATCGGCGGTGATCATGCCTAGATCTCCGTGGCTAGCTTCGCCTGGGTGCACAAAAAAAGCCGGTGTGCCGGTACTGGCCAGTGTGGCGGCAATTTTATTACCAATATGCCCCGATTTCCCCATGCCGGTTACAATGGTGCGCCCTTTGCAGGCGAGTATCAGGTCGCAGGCGTGAACAAATGCCGTATCAATACGTTCTTTAAGAGCTGCTATTGCGGTTAATTCCATGTCAACCGTGCGCGTAGCTGCGTGTATATAGGTTTGTTTTGAACTCACAAATGATCCATTGTGTATAGGGTTACTGGAAAAGAATAGCGTAGTAAATACCATAAAGGCATAGTAACAGTAAACCTAATAAGCGCCCCATTCGGGCTTGTGTTTTCTTAAAACGATACATCATTAACATAAATGCACCAAGAGCCGCCGATAATATCACCATTGCCATGTAGTCCCGAGAGAATACTTGAGTATCCATATTCAGCCGCTCTATTAAAGGCGGTATACCCATGACAACTAAGAGGTTAAATATGTTCGAACCAATAACATTACCAATGGCAATGTCGTGATGCCCTTTAAGCGCGCTGACAACTGATGCGGCAAGCTCCGGCAAGCTGGTTCCAATTGCGACGACGGTAAGGCCTATAATTAGAGGGCTAACACCAAAGTGTAAGGCGATGACCTCAGCGCCCCACACAAGGCTATTTGAGCTGGCTACCAGTAATACTAACCCCACTAAAAACCAAAGAGCTGCCTTGGCGAAGGTGTACTCAGGCATTTCTTCGTCCATCTCTTCGGGGTGTTGTTTTTTGCTAAATGCCATCCACGCCAGAACAGGAATAAGCAGAGACAGTAGCACAACCCCTTCCCATAACTGTAATGTTGCATCCCATAAAAACCAACCCGCTACCAAACTGACGCCGAGCATAATAGGGTATTCTTGTTTGAGAATATGCCCTTTGATGGGAATGGGGGATATCAGTGCGGTGACGCCCAAAACAAGGCCGATATTGGCGAGGTTTGAGCCGAGTGCGTTACCGACGGCTAAGTCTCCTGCGCCTTTGAGTGCGGATATAATAGACACCACAATTTCTGGTGCAGAAGTACCGAACGCAACGATGGTTAAGCCAATGAGTAGTTTTGATACGCCAAAGTTAGTCGCAATTGATGCGCTACCGGCAACAAAGCGGTCCGCACTCCATATAAGGCCAACAAATCCAATAAGCACGGCCCCCCACGCTAATACCATTTCTGACATAGATCACTACCTGATGATAAGCGCCGAACTAATTCACAGTTCAGCTGCCTATGGTTTTAGAATATTTACTGTATCTGCTACAGTCAGAAATGTTAGTGCAGTATACAGTGATTATATTTTTCAATGTTATAAGATGTTGAAAAATAAAGACAAATGGCAGATGTATGCCATTGCCCATAGAGGGAATAATTGAGCAATAAATTATTCAGAGATTCCAAAGGGTGCAAATGGTATAGTGTGCGCGCTGGGATGTCAGCAATTATTCACTCTGAAATAGGTTTTAATTTGGCGTTGGATGCATGCCCGTAGGGTGGTCTCTCGTCGAAATGTAAGGAGAATACGATGAAAAACCCATTGGTTAAATGGCTTCGTGTAACAGTGGTTGCCGGAGGGCTATTGGTAGCGATCTATGGCCATGCGGCACCCGTTGAGGTTAAGCCTGAGTCTGTAGCTGCACCTGTTAGTAGTGTGGCTGCACACCAATCAGAGCCACATCAGCTGGTACAAAACATCACTGATGAGCTACTGTCTCTTTTAAAATCAGGTAAGCTTGATCCTGTGGCTCAACCTGAAGAGACCTACGTACATCTGTCAAAGGTGCTAGATCCTGTGATTGCGTTTGACTATATCGCAAAAGGCGTTATGGGGCGTTATGCCAAAACGGTTTCCAGTGAGCAAAAAACCCTTTTTACTGAACGCTTCAAGCGCGGTTTAGTGAATACCTATGGCAAAGGGGTGTCCGGCTTTACCAATTTCCAATTGACGGTATTACCGCCAGAGGGCGATATCAGCGGGCAGCGCAAGGTGTCTGTAGTTCAAGAGGTGCGTGGTAGTGGTAGTGTTAATTATGTCTCTTATACCATGGCACAGAATAAAAAGAATCAGTGGAAGCTGATTAATGTTGTGTTAAACGGCGTTAACCTAGGTAAAACATTTCGTGGGCAGTTTGCTCAAGAGGTGCAAAAAAATAGCGGCGATGTAAATAAGGTGATCGATACTTGGGGTGCTGACAAAAGTTAGTCGGCATTGGCTGAAATCTACCTCTGTGTTGATAATTAATCCGTGCAGCGTGTACGGTTTTTGATTACACTGGCGCGCTTTCGTATTTGGAGCTTTTGCTCTTGTTGGTAGCACCCGGGCGAGACTAATAATAGTCACGTTTTGTAAGTAATAGTAGGCATTATGCAATTAGAAGATATTAAGCGTTTACTCGAACAGGCATTTCCTGAGGCGACACATGTTGATGTAGGCATGGAAGGCAGCCATATTAATGTTGTTGTTGTCAGCGACATTTTTAAAGGTATGTCTGCGGTTAAAAAACAGCAATCTGTTTATGGCGTGCTGTCAGAATTGATCGCCAGTGGTGCTATACACGCGGTTAACATGAAGACATTAACCCCTGATCAGTGGTCTTAGTGTCACTGTCCTTCAATATCAATTATCACAGTAGAGACAGACACTGATGGATAAATTAATCATTCAAGGCGGTGGCCCCCTTGATGGCGAAATTCGTATCTCTGGCGCTAAAAACTCTGGCTTGCCTATTCTCGCGGCGACGCTATTGGCCGATGGCCCTATGCAAATTAGCAACCTCCCGCATTTAAACGATATTACAACCATGTTAGCACTGTTGCGCAGCATGGGTATCTCGGTCACGCTAAATGAAAAAATGAGCGTCGAAATTGATGCGAATACGATTGCCGAGTACACCGCACCTTATGAGCTTGTTAAAACGATGCGTGCCTCTATATTGGTGCTCGGGCCTTTGCTGTCGCGTTTTGGTGAGGCCAATGTATCTTTTCCTGGTGGTTGTGCGATAGGCAGCCGCCCTGTTGATATTCATCTTCGTGGCCTAGAGGCCATGGGGGCTAGCATTGATGTTGATGAAGGGTATATACGCGCGCGCGTCGATGGCCGGCTGCGTGGTGCCCATATCTTTATGGATACTGTCACTGTTGGCGGCACTGAGAATTTACTGATGGCGGCGGTACTTGCCGATGGTAAAACGGTGCTGGAAAATGCGGCAAGAGAACCGGAAGTTGTTGATCTCGCGTTATGTCTTGAAGCCATGGGAGCAAATATTGAGGGTATCGGTAGTGATACGATAACTATCTATGGTGTGGATAAGCTTACCGGTTGCCCTTTTGAAGTAATGCCCGACCGGATTGAAACAGGTACTTTTTTAACGGCTGCTGCGGCTAGTCGTGGGCGAGTAAAACTGAAAGATACACGGGCCGATATCCTTGAGTCTGTGCTGTTAAAGCTCGAAGAAGCGGGTGCTCATATCAGCACCGGTGATGATTGGATTGAGCTGAATATGAACGGCAATCGTCCTAAAGCGGTTAGTCTTCGCACGGCCCCCTATCCGGCTTTTCCAACGGATATGCAAGCACAGTTTACGGCGATGAATGCTGTGGCAGAAGGGTCGGGAACTGTTATTGAGACTATTTTTGAAAATCGTTTAATTCAAATTCACGAGTTAAATCGTATGGGTGCGAATATTAAACTTGAAGGCAATACAGCGATTATTACTGGTGTTGAGCGCTTGAAAGCGGCACCTGTTATGGCGACGGACTTGCGCGCATCAGCGAGTCTGGTGATTGCCGGTATGGTGGCAAATGGTGATACTGTTGTCGATCGCATTTACCATATTGATCGCGGTTATGAATGTATTGAAGAAAAGCTCCAGCAACTCGGTGCAAATATTCGTCGGGTGCCGGGCTAAAGCCTGCTTATTAAAGCCATTGTAATTGGATAATGTTATGTCGTCACTGACTATTGCACTGACCAAAGGTCGTATTCTTAAAGAAACATTACCGCTGTTAGCCGCAGCAGGTATAGAGCCTGTAGAAGATATCAGTCAAAGCCGTAAGTTGGCATTTGACACCAATAGAGAGCATGTACGATTATTGGTGTTGCGAGGTAATGATGTGCCTACTTATGTGCAGTTTGGCGCTGCTGATTTAGGTGTTTCGGGGAAAGATACACTGCTTGAGCATGGCTATAATAGCTTTTATGAGCCTCTCGATTTAGGCATTGCCTGTTGCCGTTTAATGACAGCTGGCGTTAAAGGTAAGCCCGAGAAAAGTGGCCGTATTAAAGTGGCGACTAAATATGTCAATATTGCCCGTCGTTATTACGCACAGCAAGGGCGGCAGGCGGATTTAATTAAGCTATATGGTGCTATGGAATTAGCGCCTTTAATAGATTTGGCCGATGAAATTGTCGATATTGTCGATACCGGCAATACGCTGCGCGCCAATGGTTTAGAGGCGCGGCAGACGATCGCCGATGTTAGTTCACGGCTAATCGTCAATAAAGCCTCTATGAAAATGAAGCACCAGTCCATTCAGCCATTGATTGATACTATCGCTCAGGCTGTGGCTGCCAGTAAAGCGTCATAGTTATTGCTTCATAACTATCCATCGATGCTCCACTGTTGTTTATCGCTTGTAATCGTTGTTTTCATATATACAGATAATGGTTGTTTTTAATGAATATACGCCACCTAGATGCAAATGCCCCGAACTTTGATCAGCAATTAAAAGAACTGCTTTCTTGGGAAGTAGTATCTAATGCTGAGGTTGCCACTACCGTTGATACTATACTGGCTGAGGTGAGGCATTCTGGCGATAGTGCTGTGGTTGAGTTTACGAATCGTTTCGATCGTCGCTCAGCGACTAGTATGGACGAATTTGTTATTCATGCCGAGCAGCTACAACAGGCTCTGGAAAGTATAGATGAGCTGCAGCGCCAGGCATTGATCAGCGCCGCCAAGCGTGTGCGCCGTTATCACGAGCACCAACAACAGCAGTCCTGGCAATATACCGAAGATGATGGCACAGTGCTGGGCCAAAAGATCACACCAATGGATCGTGTAGGTCTTTATGTACCAGGAGGAAAGGCTTCTTACCCGTCTTCTGTGTTAATGAATGCTATCCCTGCAAAAGTAGCGGGGGTTACAGAAGTGGTTATGGTGGTTCCAGCACCTGATGGTGAGCTTAGTGCGATGGTATTAGCGGCAGCTGCGGTCGCTGGTGTGGATCGTGTGATTACTATTGGTGGTGCTCAAGCTGTTGCCGCGTTGGCCTATGGTACACAAACCATTCCTAAAGTGGATAAGATTGTCGGGCCGGGCAATATTTATGTTGCCACGGCTAAGCGTGCTGTGTTTGGTGAGGTAGCGATTGATATGATCGCTGGACCTTCGGAGATTTTAGTGGTGTGTGATGGCACTACAAACCCTGACTGGGTGGCAATGGATCTGTTCTCTCAGGCAGAACACGATGAACAAGCTCAATCAATACTGCTATCCACCGATAATGCATTTATTGCGCGTGTTGAAGAAAGTATACAGACCCTGCTGCCTACCTTGTCTCGCCGGGATATTGTTGAGCAGTCATTGGAAAACCGAGGGGCTTTTATTCTCGCTGATAATAAAGCGCGAGTTATTGAGTTGATTAACCGTATAGCTCCAGAGCACTTAGAGTTATCGGTCTCTGACCCTGAGAGTTATTTACCTGATGTGCGCCATGCGGGAGCTATCTTTATGGGGCGCTATACAGCGGAAGCTCTGGGTGACTATTGCGCCGGGCCTAATCATGTGTTGCCTACATCCGGTACGGCACGATTTTCATCGCCGCTGGGGGTGTATGATTTTCAAAAGCGTAGTTCCATTATTCACTGTTCGGCCGCTGGTGCTTCTGAGTTGGGTCGTGTGGCATCGGTTCTTGCCCGCAGTGAATCATTTGAGGCACATGCTCGCTCTGCTGAATACCGTATTGTGGATAAGCCTGAGTAATTGTATGCCAAGATGAGCCGCGCTTTAGCTCGCTTGTGGTCGCGTGCCCACCACTGTTTTTAAATAGAACTCTTTTCCTTTGCGCAATAGTCTAATATTGACAGTTTCACCTGGACGTGAGTTGGCAATAATGTTCATACCATCTCGGCCATCACCTATTGGTTTATTGTTGACATGAGTGATGACATCGCCAACATCAATGCCGGCAATATCTGCCGGTCCTAGGGGCACTATGGCGGTGACGAGTACGCCATTTGTGGTTTCGAGGTTATAAGCACGGATAATGCGTGAGTTAAGCGATTGTGCTTCAATACCTAACCAGCCTCTTACCACCCGGCCAAACTCGATGATCTCACCCATGATTCTCACCGCCATATCGGCCGGTATTGCAAAGCCAATGCCCACAGAGGTGCCCGCTGAGTCTGGTGAGCCTAAAATCGCGGTATTGATACCCAGTAGTTGTCCTTGGGCATCGATCAACGCACCGCCTGAATTTCCTTTATTGATAGCGGCATCTGTTTGTAGATAGTTTTCGTAGGTGTTAATGCCCAGCCCATAGCGGCCAGTAGCACTGATAATCCCTTGTGTGACAGTTTGACCTATACCAAACGGGTTGCCAATGGCCAGTACAATATCGCCAATCAGTGCCTGTTTAGGTTCCCCTAATGTAATAGCTGTTAAGCCGCTAAGAGGAATTTTAAGTACCGCCAAGTCTGTTTCTGGGTCGCTGCCAATCAGTGTTGCTGAGGCCTCGCGGCCATCCCTGAGTAATACTACAATTTGGTCTGCGCCATCAATCACATGGTTGTTGGTTAACAAGTAACCTTCTTTGTTGATAATAACCCCTGATCCCAATGATGATTCCATGCGCTTTCGTTGAGGGCTGTCAGAGTTATTAAAAAAGTGCCTGAATAAAGGGTCGTCCAGTAGTGGGTGTCGATTTTCTCGCACGGTCTTGCGGGTAAATATATTTACTACGGCAGGGGCTGCTAGTTTAACGGAGTCTGCGTAAGAGAATGGTCTGGATCGGGTCGATGAGGTTAAATTCGCCCAATTGTTGCGCAGTGACATTGTTATTTGCGAGCGAGTATCCGGCATAGTGGCTATGGCCGCTATGCCGACTATGATGCCAATTAATATAGGCATGCCAATGTAGCTAAGCAGTCGGCGCATAGTGTAGTGTTATCGTTCGCTTTGAGTTATTGGGGTCTCGTCTCGCCCACTATACCTGATACATAGACAGAAGTCTTAGGCCTCTTTGGCTTCTTTAGCCGGTATGGCTGTTTTTGCTGCAATGTCTAAGTCATCCTCTATTCGGTATTCTTCGCTGAGTGTACCGGTTTCACCAGGCTCTTTAGGGGCCCAGTCCTTTGGTGCTTCAAAGTCTTCAGCTTCTATGGGTTGTTTTTCATCGTCATCGTTAGCATCTGTCGGTGATGGGGTGTGAGAAAGCGTTCCTTGGCCTGCTGCTGATAGCTGTCGGCTGAGGTCGATGTTGGTCAGGTTTAAGGCGCTGCTGGCGAGGTGCTCGTGAACCTCTTTATAGCTGTGGGTCATATTGTTGATCAGTTGAGAGGTTTGAGCAAAATGATCATTGACATCTTGTTGATAGTTAAGCAGTTTTTCTTCTGCTTCAGCAAGCTTTGATGCTAGTTCACGGTTTTGCTTCTCTTGTGGTGACATGGCTCGAGCGATAAATGTGCCAGCTAAACCACCGACGATAAGTCCGGCGATGACAGCCACGATTAGAGTACTTAATGAAAACACGCTATTTCTCCTTTGCTTTATCAGGGCTACATCAGGACTACGAAGAGGGTTGACGTTAGCTGCCTGATAATGAATCTAAATCATTGTATTTAATAGAACAGTATACGCTTTTTTTGGGTAAAACTATTACCCCTTAGTGTAACGGTTATTGATAATAACATCAGGGGTTGTCTATTTGCGATGTCATCGATAAAGTGCGCTGAATTATTATCATGCCATTGAGAGCCCTGCACTTAGTGTTAACATAGGCCTGATTACACCTTTTATCATTGTATATTACAGAGTGAACGAATGAATTTGTCACCAAAGGAGCGCTATCAGCGTGATTTACAGTTGCCAGCCTTTACGCATGATACTGCACAAGCTCTTGCTGTTGATAAACTGCAATCCCTCTATGAGCAGCTGGTTGCCACCCACGATGGACACAACAAATCGGGTATTTTACAGATTGTTGGTCGAAAAATGGGGTGGGTTAAACCTAAAACGCCTATTCGGGGGTTGTACTTTTGGGGCGGGGTAGGGCGAGGCAAAACCTACCTTATGGATAACTTTTACGAAAGCCTGCCGTTTTCGCAGAAAATGAGGGTGCATTTTCATCGTTTTATGTGGCGTGTACATCATGAGTTGAAAACGCTAACTAATGAGAAAAATCCTTTAGATATTGTGGCCTCGCGCTTAGCGAGCGAGGCTCGCGTTATTTGTTTTGATGAGTTTTTTGTATCGGATATTACCGATGCAATGATTCTCGCAGGCCTGTTAGAAGGTCTTTTTCAGCAGGGCGTTACACTGGTAGCGACCTCTAATATAGTGCCTGATGGTCTATACAAAGATGGCTTGCAGCGTGCCCGTTTCTTGCCGGCTATCGACTTGGTTAATCAGCATACCGAGGTAGTTAATGTTGATGGTGGTACTGATTATCGTTTGCGTAGCTTAGAGCAGGCAGAATTGTATCATTACCCACTCGACGAAGCGGCCGATGTTAGTTTGTTTAAAAGCTTTGAGAGTTTAGTGCCTGATAAAGAAGAAATTTGTCAGGCGCTGATGTTGGATGTCGCTGGGCGCAATATTCCCACGCGCTACCATGCTGAGGATGTCGTTTGGTTTGATTTTGTTGCCTTGTGCGATGGTCCCCGTTCTCAAAATGACTATATTGAACTGGCGAAGGAGTATCATGCTGTCATTGTGTCTAATATTCCTGCGCTGACAGAAAAGAAAGAGGATCAGGCTAGGCGCTTTATTAGCTTGGTTGATGAGTTCTATGATCGCAATGTAAAACTGATTATCTCCGCTGAGGCACCGTTGTTATCCATTTACAGTGGCCATCGATTGCAGTTTGAATTTGAGCGTACCGCTAGCCGACTACTGGAAATGCAAAGTCACGATTATCTGGCGAAACCTCATTTACCCTAAAAACATTGACTATGTGCCCAAGCCCTTGATTCTTACTGCTCAATAATATAAAATCCGCGCTCATTTTTTTGGGATATACCTCAACAGGCAAATTATAACATGAAGACTATTAGTGCCAAACCCGAATCAGTCAAACGCGACTGGTACGTTATCGACGCCGACGGCAAGACTCTGGGCCGTATGGCATCTGAGATCGCAATCCGTTTACGTGGTAAGCATAAGCCAGAGTATACCCCCCATGTGGATACCGGTGATTACATCGTTGTTATCAACGCAGAGAAAGTGCGTGTTACAGGTAACAAAGCGAAGAAGAAGATTTATCACAGTCACACCGGCTTCCCTGGTGGGTTGAAATCAATGAGTTTTGAAAAGCTCATTGAAAAAGCGCCTGAGCGCACCATCCAAAGTGCTGTTAAAGGCATGTTGCCGAAAGGTCCATTGGGTCGTGCAATGTTTAAAAAATTGAAAGTTTACGCGGGTCAGGAGCATCCACATGTTTCCCAGCAACCCCAAGAACTGACACTATAATCTCAGGACACTATTATGGCAGCTACTCAATATTATGGTACTGGTCGTCGTAAGACCTCTACCGCTCGTGTATTTATCTCTCAAGGTAGTGGCACAATCACTATCAATGGTCGCTCGCTAGACGAGTACTTTGGTCGTGAAGTGGCGCGTATGATTGTACGTCAGCCCCTTGAACTACTTGGCTCTGTAGACTCATTCGACATCAATGCTACCGTTAAAGGCGGTGGTAGCTTCGGTCAAGCCGGTGCGATTCGTCACGGTTTGACCCGTGCATTGATGCAGTATGATGAAGCTAATCGTCCGGCATTGCGTCAAGCAGGTTATGTGACTCGTGATGCGCGTGAGGTTGAACGTAAGAAAGTGGGTCTGCGTAAAGCACGTAAGAAACCACAATTCTCTAAACGTTAATTTTTCGTGTGATCAGCTGGGTGCTTCACTGCCCGGTGCTGTTCTAAAAACGCTCACCCTGTGCTCAGGTTGGGCGTTTTTTTAAGGCTTTAGTATAAAAACCCAATAGATCGTATGGCTTTCCTTGTCAGTATGGTCTAATTTAATTAACATGTGCCCGTCTTTTGTCTGTAACGACACAATCAATTTATATTCTTCCGGTCAGTGATTATCTATTGATCGAATTAGCACAGCATTTTTCTGGTTTTATGGGAGATTCTCGATGAGTGATAGCGAAGTAGTTAATGAGAGCCGACGACGATTTTTAACGGCTGCAACCTCTGTGGTGGGTGCAGCGGGTGCTGTTGGCGTAGCTGTCCCCTTTCTAAGTGCATGGAATCCAAGTGCAAAAGCCAAAGCTGCTGGTGCGCCGATTCGAATTAATTTAGCTAAAATTGCCCCAGGGCAGATGATTACTGAGGAGTGGCGAGGCAAACCCGTCTTTGTTATTCGCCGCACAGAAGAGGCGCTTGCGAGTCTGAAAAAAGTCGAAGCGCTAATTAGTGACCCAAATTCTGATGAACCCCAACAACCCGATTATGCCTCTAATGAAACCCGTGCAATTAAATCTGAGTTCATGATTATGCTTGGTGTTTGTACACACCTGGGCTGTGCCCCCAAATATACACCAGAAGTAGGCATTGCTGATCTAGGTGGCGATGAATGGCAGGGTGGTTTTCTTTGCCCTTGTCACGGTTCTAAGTTCGACCTTGCCGGACGCGTCTATAAAGGCGTGCCTGCACCACTAAATTTAATAGTACCGCCACACAGTTACGAGTCTGACACTGTTGTGGTGATTGGTATTGATGGGGGAGCATCATAATGAATAATTGGTTAACCGGACTGTGGGGCTGGATTGATGAGCGCCTACCCGTACAGCGAGCCTGGGATACCCACATGGGCAAATACTATGCCCCTAAAAATTTCAATGTGTGGTACTTTTTTGGTGTTTTATCCATGGTGGTGCTTGTCAATCAGCTATTGACAGGCGTGTGGTTGGTGATGAGTTTTGAGCCTTCCTCTGAAAGAGCGTTCGCATCGGTTGAATACATCATGCGCGATGTCGATTTTGGCTGGTTGATCCGCTATATGCACTCCACTGGTGCCTCGGCATTCTTTATCGTTGTTTATCTACACATGTTTCGCGGCTTAATGTACGGCTCTTATAAAGCCCCGCGTGAGTTAGTGTGGATCTTTGGTATGACAATATACTTGGTGCTGATGGCAGAATCCTTTATGGGGTACGTGCTACCTTGGGGGCAGATGTCGTATTGGGGTGCACAGGTGATTGTTTCACTGTTTGGTGCCATTCCATTTATCGGTGAAGACCTTGTTCAGTGGATCCGTGGTGACTACTTGATATCAGGTATCACGCTCAATCGCTTCTTCTCCTTGCACGTTGTTGCGCTGCCTATTGTGTTGTTAGCCTTAGTTGTTATGCATATTCTGGCACTACATGAAGTCGGTTCAAATAACCCCGATGGTATTGAGATTAAGAAAAACAAAGATGCCAATGGCATTCCAAAAGATGGTATTCCGTTTCACCCATACTACACCGTACATGACTTGGTAGGTATTACCGTCTTCTTAATTGTATTCTGCTTTGTCATTTTCTTTATGCCAGAGATGGGCGGTTACTTTCTTGAGCATGCCAACTTCGAAGAAGCCAACAACCTAAAGACGCCGGAGCACATCCCTCCTGTTTGGTATTTCACTCCGTTTTATGCCGTATTACGAGCGGTAACGATTGACCTAGGTGGCGTATTTACCGCTAAGTTCTTAGGTTTCTTATCGATGGGAGCGGCTATTGCCATTTTATTTGTACTTCCATGGTTGGATCGCAGTAAAGTTAAATCGATTCGCTATCGTGGCTGGTTACCTAAAGTGATGTTAATGCTATTTGCATCATGTTTTGTTATTTTGGGGTATCTGGGTGTTAATTCACCAACAGAAGGGCGTACGATGTTGGCGCAAATAGCGACAATGTTTTACTTTGTGTTCTTTTTGACTATGCCTATTGTTGCCTGCTCTGGTACGCCGCAGGCAAAAACACCTGGCAAATGGGTTCTCTGCGTTATTTTAGCCTTGATGTTGACGAGTATTTCGTTATCACTTCAAGGTAAAGATGTCTCTATTGTGATCAGACTCTTTGGTCTTGCACTTGCGTTATTAACCTTGGCATTGCCTATTTTGAGCGCGAAAGATTCTGATGGCGTTGTGCCTGAGCGTTTACAGGCCAAAGGGCTGCCTATCCCTATGGTATTACTTGGGTTTATTTTCTTCTTGTTGATGGTTGTTATACCGATTAAAGCGGTCGCTGCTGGTGGTGGTTTTGATTGTGGCACTATCCCTTGTGATGATTTTGAAGCGGACTTATCCGATAAAGAATCATTACAACGTGGTGCTAAGTGGTTTACTAACTACTGTATGGGGTGTCATTCAGCGAACTTTTCACGCTATGGGCGCGTTGCTGACGACTTGGGTATTCCCCATGACGTAATGCTGGAAAATATGGTGTTTACCGGCCAGAAAATTGGCTCTCTCATGACTATACCCATGGAGCCAAAAAAGTCTAAAGCCTGGTTTGGTGCAACGCCGCCGGATTTAACACTATCGGCCAGAATTAAAGCCGCCGGGCCAAAGTGGCACTATACCTATCTGCGTAACTTCTATAAGGACCCCTCAAGGCCCACAGGGGTGAATAACCGGGTTTTCCCTGATGTTGCCATGCCTCATGTATTTTTAGAGCTACAAGGGCTGTTAGAGTGCGGTCCGGGACCTAAACTAGACTCTCACGGTAAGCCGATTCGCAATGAGCTAGGTGAGGCGGTTGTCGATGAAGAGCACTGTGCAGGACTAGTTGAAAGTGATGTTAAAGGTTTGATGAGCACACAAGAGTACGATCAGGCTGTTTATGATCTTGTTAACTTTATGGCCTATATGTCAGAGCCCATTGCCCAAGAGCGCAAGACTATTGGCATCTATGTACTGCTGTTTTTATTCGTCTTATTGATATTTACAGTACTATTAAATCGAGAGTATTGGAAAGGCATTCACTAATTTGTGGTAAACTCCCTAGCGGGTGGCATATGCCACCCGTTTCTATTTGTAAAACAGACACTTTATGTCGTCTTAAATCCTATAATCAAAAGTTAAAGTAGAGGTGAAAAATGGGTGTTGTCACTAAACGCTCATCAATGACATACTTTTCTGACGGCCGTGACCACTATAGTCACCGCGTGAGAATTGTACTGGCCGAAAAAGGTGTTTCGGTTGATGTTGTCGATATTGATCCCAAAGGAATGCCCACAGAAGTTGCTGAGCTTACGCCTTATAATACATTGCCTGTGTTGCTGGATCGCGACCTTGTTTTGTATGAGTCGAAGGTGATGATGGAATATCTTGATGAGCGTTTTCCTCATCCTCCCTTATTGCCTGTATACCCAGTAGCGCGCGCTCAAAGCCGTCTTTGGATGTACCGCATAGAAAAAGATTGGTCTCCGCTAGTTGATATGATTGCTGCGGGTAAAAACAAAGAAGTGGCTTCTAAAGAGCTCAAAGAAGGCTTGTTGTCTATCGCTCCGATTTTCTCAGAGATGCCTTTTTTCATGAGTGACGAGTTTAGCCTTGTCGATTGCTGTCTTGGGCCTATATTATGGCGCCTTGATGAATTTGGTATTGATTTAGGTCGAACACGCCAGACTAAACCATTGTTTGACTATATGGATCGCTTGTTTAGCCGAGATTGCTTTTTAGAAAGCCTAACCGAATTTGAACGCGATATGAGATCTTAACCCTGTTTTAACTCTGCCTCCATTTGGCGGCAGAATACTAAATTGCTATCGACGTTGATGTTATAGTAAGTATTACTAGCAGTATGACAGTGGCGACAGTAAAAAAGACCAACAGATTAGAATATGAGTAAACGGATGCCCTTATGGCGATGACATCAAGCCGACCTTATTTAATACGTGCTTTATATGACTGGATTGTCGATAATGGCTGTACACCGTATATTTTAGTGAATGCACTACATGAAGATGTTATGGTGCCGCAAGATTATGTTAATCAAGATGGTCAAGTGGTATTAAATATCTCACCTGCTGCTATTGAAGGGTTTGATATGAGCGACAGTGGTCTGTCGTTCAATGCCCGTTTTCGAGGTGTTCCTACCGATATCTACGCACCTTGTGCGGCCATAATGGGTATTTATGCCAAAGAAAACCAGCAGGGTATGATCTTTGAGCATGAAGATCCTGAACCACCTAAACCCAATGGTGGTAAGCCCAAGCCCTCTGAAGGTGAGCTTCGCCCCAGTCTTCGCGTTGTTAAATAAGGCATTAAAAAATACGTCAAATAAGCAAAAATAGCTGCTTCTGCTTCACTATAGCGCCCAAATGGCGCATATAGCGTCATTCTGCTGCCCTACTTAAGCGAGTCGCGGGCTAATTTTATTTTATATTCCATTAAAATCTTAAATGATTCCCCATAATTTCAAATACATATTGGTGATCCTGTCTATACTCATCGATACTGATATTATTCAGTATTGGGACTAATCCAATTCTGGTGTTACAGGACTATAATAATTACAAACATGTATCAATAAAGAGGGCTAATCGATGGCATTTCTAGAACATACGCTAGGTATTATGTTGCATCCCGATAGCGAGTGGAAAGCAATTAGAAATGAGAAGCATTCGTTTAAACAGGTTTTTATGAGCCATGTGCCTTTAATGGCATTGATCCCGGCGGTCTCATTTTTTATTGGCGTTACACAAATTGGCTGGAGTATCGGTGGTGGCGAACCCATTAAATTGACCGTTCTCAGCGCGTTGGAGTTGTGTGGTCTTACTTATTTTGCGCTATTATTTGGTGTGTTTTTCCTCGGTGAATTTATCAACTGGATGGCTAAAACTTATGGCGTTAAAGACGATGAAGATAAACGCCACTACGAGGGCACGGCCCTGGCGGTTTATGTAACAACCCCGGTTTTTTTAGTCGGTATTTTTGGCCTTTACCCGGACATATGGCTCAATGCAGCGGTGACATTAATAGCCGGTGCTTATGCGGTTTATCTGATTTATGAAGGCATTCCTATATTAATGAATATCTCAAAAGAGCAAGCGTTTATGTATGCAAGCTCTGTTGTCACCATCGGATTGGTTATGCTAGTAATGGTACGTATTGGCGCTGTTATTTTATGGGGAATGGGTATTGGCCCAGTCTATGCAGATTGACGCAGCTGCCTACTTTCAACAGTTATAAAAAAAGCGGGTATGTCACCCGCTTTTTTTATAACTGTTGATGTTAAATCCACTCTTGCCCTGATAAAAGTGGTGGTACAGGGCTATCTAGGCTTTCAGCAATTGCACGCAATACTTCCGCTTCTTGCGGTGTTATGTGGTTATCGTGTTCTACACATAGGGCCAGAGCTTTGAGTAGAGTGGGTTTTTCAAGTGGCTTTAAGGTATTAAGCCGTAAAATAGCACGGTCAATTTCTTTCAGTGAAATAGCCGTGTGTGCAGTCAATGGCAGTGATGTAAAAGGTAATTGCCTAGCACCACGGTTAAATGCTTGTTCTCGCGTCAACACTTTCTTTGATGGTGAGTGCAGGCTATTTTTATAACCTGAATGAGCCACGAGAGAGAGTATTAGTGCGCATTCTTGTTGAGTATCTTTAATACTTACATTGCCTGTTTGGCTCTGTGGTTCAAGGCAATGTACGATGAGTCGATAAATAGACCATTCATATAAACTTAACTCGCCATCCATTTTAATTAAGGCAATCATCGCTTTTTTAAATACGCGATATTGTGAGGCTGACTGTTGCTTCAATGCAGGGATTGCAATATCGATAAGAGGCAAGTGTAGTCTGTCTTCAAGGCCGGTAATATGATCAATCAGTTGCTGTGTCTGGGCAAATTCAACAGGGTGTGCGCAGGCTTTCAGTGTTTTCCAGTGTCGACTTTTCTGTTTGCTTAATAATAAGCAGTAAATCAGACTGCGCGCGCTAAAAGGTTCATGTGCAGCGCTGATTAGCTGCGCCGGTATAGTGGCTATTTGCTCTTTTGCGCTTATAAGATGCTCCGCAATAGGCTGGCCAATGCTGTCGATCGCCGTAGGCATTAGTGTGTTTGTTGGTGCGGCTGAGCTTGTAAAGCGGGTTGTAGTATTCGCTATAGTATCGCTTGTTGGCGCTGTAGCACTATGTGTAACATTATCAAAATGCCCAGCCCACTGAGGCGTTATGCGTTTAATGCGTTGTGCTAAGGGTGGGTGGGTGGCCATCAGCGTATGCAGTGCTGTGGAAACTCCTTGGCTAAAATACATATGGCTGAATTCAACCGCATTACTTGCGTGTAGTGTTGAGCCTTTAGAGTAACCCCCTATTTTTTGCAACGCACCGCTAATGCCATCAGGGTTTCGGGTAAATTGCACCGCAGATGCATCGGCTAAGAATTCTCGTTGGCGGCTAAGGGCTGCTTTAATAATATTGCCAAAAAAGGTGCCGCCATAGCCAAGAATAACCAGTGCTAACCCCAGTAAGACAATACCGCCGCCACCTCGACGATTTGTTGAACGATGGCTGCCTCGCAGAATCTGGTGGCCTAATAGACCAATCAGTAAAATACCGTGAAGGATACCTAGCAGGCGAATATTAAGGCGCATATCGCCGTGCAATATATGGCTGAATTCGTGGGCAATGACACCTTGTAGCTCATCGCGTGAGAGTAATTCTACAGCACCTTGGGTAATGCCGATAACCGCATCCTTGGGGTGAAAACCGGCGGCAAAAGCATTGATGCCATCTTCTTGTAGTAAATACACAGGCGGTACTGGAGTACCCGCAGCAATAGACATTTCTTCTACAACATTAAGTAGCTGCCGCTCGTGCGCATTGCGGGTATCCGTATTAAGTAGACGGCCCCCTAGATTTTCGGCAATGATTCGTCCACCTTGCTTAAGCTGTAATAATTTATATCCCGTCCCGAATGCCACAAATAGGCACACACCAACGGCAATGTAACCGAACAGCCCTTGGTGGAACTGCTGGTTTAGGAAGCTGATGAACTGGGTTGTGGTCGCCGCATTAGTCGAGAGCGATGTTTGTCCAAAAAACAATAAGAGGCTAATGGCTATTGAGGTAATAACAATAAGGCTAATAATTGCTAATATTAACAGCATCAATAGATTGCGTGTGTTTTTGCGTGCTTGATCCTGGTGCTCAAAAAAATTCATAATTGCTTAATGACAACCGCTAAAATGTTACCTGTGGTGCAGCTTGAATGGCATCACTGTCGGCAAATTCCAATAGTGTGGCATCTTGGGCGTGCCCAAACAATGATGCGATAGCAACTGGCGGAAAGCTTTGGCGATAACTGTTATATGTTGTCACCGCATCATTAAATGCCTGTCTCGCAAAGCTTACCTTATTTTCTGTCGAAGTAAGCTCTTCTGATAACTGTGCCATATTTTCATTAGCTTTGAGATCTGGATAGGCTTCAACAACAACATTAAGCTTCCCTAATGCTCCTGCTAGCGCGCCCTCAGCACCCATTAATTCACCCATTGCAGCAGCGGCTCCAGGATTTGCAGACGCTGCTTTTAGCCCCGCTAGGGCACCATTGCGTGCGGCGATAACGGCTTCAAGTGTTTCTCTTTCATGGGCAAGGTAGGCTTTAGCGGTTTCAACTAGGTTGGGGATAAGGTCGTAGCGGCGTTTGAGCTGTACTTCTATCTGTGCAAAACCATTTTCGTAGCGGTTTTTTAAACTGACTAGTTGGTTGTAGATTGCAATGATATAAAAAATGATCACTACAAGAACAACGCCTGTGATGATGGTTGATGTCGCCATAAAACCTCCTTATAGTTAAGTAGCGCTTATCTTACACCGAAGAGTAATCCTGTGACCAGCGCACGCTATCTCACAGGCTGCGCATTGGTGCAGTGCTGATAGTCGTTCTTTTGCCGTTTTGTACGCCAAAAAAGTGCCTTTAGAGCTATAGTTGCACTTACCACTCAACTCCGTTGACAATTTATAGTACTCTGGAGGTGCCTTGATGGTTTTACTGCCCTAACGGCGGGGCAATTTTAATAATTTTATATTTTCGGGGAAAGTATTATGAGTTTGCATGATGTTGTGATTGTTGCGGCGGGGCGAACACCAATAGGTAGTTTCTTGGGGAGTTTATCTTCTGTTACCGCCGATAAACTAGGTGCTACCGTTATTAAAGGGCTATTAGATAAAGCGGGTGTGGCGGCTGAGGATGTCGATGAGGTTATCTTTGGGCAGGTACTCAGTGCGGGTGCTGGCCAAAACCCCGTGCGCCAAGCGATGATTCACGCGGGTCTATCTGAAAAGACCCCCGCTATGGGTATCAGTAAGGTGTGTGGTTCAGGTTTAAAAGCCGTTCATTTAGCGGCTCAAGCCATCATGCTCGGTGATGCTGATGTTATCGTCGCCGGAGGTCAGGAAAATATGAGCCTATCAAATCATGTGCTTGGCAACAGCCGCAAAGGCACTAAGATGGGTGACTGGAAAATGGTTGATACCATGATTACAGATGGCTTAACCGATGCCTTTAATGGTTACCATATGGGTATTACTGCCGAAAATGTAGTTGATAAATTTGGTATAACACGCCAAGAGCAAGATGAATTTGCGGCATTATCGCAGCAAAAAGCTGAGGCAGCCCAAAAGGCGAACCGCTTTGATGATGAAATTATTCCTGTGGAAATACCGCAGCGAAGAGGCGACCCTATAGTCGTTGCTGTAGATGAATTTCCTAAACACGGAACAACGGCTGAAGGTTTGGGACGATTGCGAGCAGCCTTTAAAAAAGACGGTAGTGTTACCGCTGGCAATGCCTCTGGCATTAATGATGGCGCGGCGGCTGTTGTTATGATGAGCGCTGCTAAAGCGCAGGCACTTGGCTTGACGCCATTGGTTAAAATTAAGGCCTATGCTAATGCCGGTGTTGACCCTGCTATTATGGGAACTGGCCCTGTGCCTGCGACTCAGCGTTGTCTTGCAAAAGCTGGATGGGATGTCAGTGACCTCGATTTGATCGAAGCAAATGAAGCATTTGCGGCACAAGCTATTGCTGTGAACCGCTCATTGGAGTGGGATACTGATAAAGTCAATGTTAACGGTGGCGCTATTGCATTGGGCCACCCTATTGGTGCATCAGGCTGTCGAGTATTGGTCACCCTGATTCATGAAATGGTGAAGCGCGATGTCAGTAAAGGTCTTGCGACACTGTGTATTGGTGGCGGGATGGGCGTTGCATTAGCTGTTGAGCGTTAATCAACCCATAGGCAACATGGCAGTATGCCGTGTTGCCTATTTAAGCCATAATTTAAGCTGTAGTCGTTATTTTGATGGCATTAGAACCACTTACCTTGTGTTCTGTTGATAGCGTTTTAGCACTATTGAACACACCTGTGCTTTAATCGATATATTCAAAGACCCGAACGACTTTTTGTACGCCACCTGTAGCGCTAACTAGCTCGGTAATTGTTTGTGCTTCTACTTGGCTTACTAAACCCATCAAATAAATAGTGCCGTTTTCAGCGATAACCTTTACCCGAGTACCGCTTACATCTTTGTTGGCTAACAGCTTAGTTTTGACCTTGGTGACAAGCCATGAATCATTTGTACGAGACAATAATGCCGTATTGCCCTGAATTTGTATCTCGTTGTGAACTTGGCGAACCTTGTCAATCTTAGTGACGACTGTTGCGGCTAAATCGCGCAATGATTCATCGATAACCTGACCGGTCAGCAAAATAACACCGTTAAAGCTATCAACGTGGATATTGGCTTTTTTTAAATTGGGGTCGGTTTTATCGATATTAACTTGGGCGATAACCTCCAAGCGCTCGTCATCAATATAGGTTCCAAATGTGCGTTTACCCGGATGGGGTTCTATGGGCTTGTCTGTCGTTGCACCGACAATCGTGCTACAGCCATTAATCAATAATGTGGCCAATAAAATACTGACAAGCGTGATACTACGCTGCCAAAAAATAGAGTGAGTTTTTCTAATCATAGTATTTCCATTATTCGATAGGTTGTTCCAGTGGTCCAAATAATTGCTCGTCAATTAAATCACATAAACAGAAAAGCGTTAATAAGTGTATTTCATGTATACGTGTACGCGAATTAACCGGCACGCATAACTCCCTATCATTGACATCAAGTAATGCTGAAATGTTTCCACCATCACGGCCAGTTAATGCAATAACGGCAATATTGCGATCGTGAGCAGCCTGTACCGCCTGTACGAGATTAGACGGGTTACCGCTGGATGATAATATAACCAGAATATCTCCGGGCTGCCCGATGGCACGAATGGCTCGTGAAAATATATCGTTAAAGCTACTTTCATTAGCGACTGCTGTGATATGGGTAAGATCCCCCCCCAGTGCTATTGCCGGTAAGCTTGGACGCTCTCTCTCAAATCGGTTGACGAGATTATTACTTAATATCTGTGCGAGTGCCGCAGAGGGGCCATTGCCACAGACTAGAATTTTACGCTCGTTCAACAGGCACTGCACTAAAAGCTCACTGGCTTCAAGTATTAGCGGTGAGAGTGTTTCACCGGCATGCATCTTGGCTTCTATGCTGGCGTGAAATAATTCGTAGATTCGCTGGTTCATAATAGTCTGCTGGTGTTTAAAAATATATACCTATTTTACCGGTAATAAAACCCGTTAAGTACAGCGTGATAACGGGTTTAAGCGTAGTTGTTAAACGCGTTTTTTATCCATTGTATAGTATATTGCTCAATTGTGAATGGCTGTTTTAATGTTTTATTCGGTGGTTTTTGCTGCTGTTGTGACTGTGATTGAGTACTTGCCGGCTCAATACTAATAGCATCAAAACGACAGCTGGCCACCTCGGTAAGCCCTTGTTGGTGTAAATAATGCCGTGCAGCTTTAATTATTCTGCGTTGCTTTTGTACAGTGATAGATTCTAATGGTGAGCCAAAGTTTGAGTAGCTTCGGTAGCGTACCTCAATAAAAACGAGCTGATCAGCATCTGTCATTATCAGGTCAATTTCACCACCCCGGCAAGAAAAGTTGCGTGTTTTAAGGCTTAACCCTTGCTTTTCGAGGTGGCTGGCGGCAATGTTTTCAGCTATATCACCGATAGATTGTTGTTGGGATACTGTGTGTTTTTTCATTGCGTCATCCTTAACGTTATGCTGTATTAGCTTTCGTCAGCCTGATAGCCTGTGACAATGGCCGGTAGTGGTTTTGCTTCTCCGGCTTGTATTTCTGCCCATTGTTGGTGTCGAATAATGCGATTGCCCGTTGTCATTTCAAGCTCTCCGGTTGCGCCATATAGCTTCATACCTGGGCGCTGTTGTAACTGACGTAACCTTGGGTAGAGTAAGAATGCGTCTACTCCCATTGCATAGAGTCTCTCATAAGTACCCGCTACTTTCAGGTTGTCTTGAATAGCTTTCTTTGCGGGGATTTTGCCGTCAAATACCCAGGGTAGAGTAGTAAAGCGAATGCCATTTAAGTCACTGTCTTTGTTGTCCTTACGCATGCTAGCAAAGATTTGACTGGTTGAATAAACCGGTACACTGCCTGCGTAGTGAAAGGCCAGTGTCGGTTTAATTTGACGGCCTTCTTTAGGGCGGGCAACCAAGAAGATCATATCGATATCTTTACGGCGTCGTGGCTCAAACTCGAATCGTTGACCAAACAAGCGCTTAAGTTTGCGCGAGCGCTGCTCGCTAGCATCAATGCTCAGAGCACTTTTAATCACCTTTGAGTATTCCGCATCTTTAGCAAACTCACTGTGTTTAACTACTGTGCCTCCAAGGTTTTTCCACGTATCCATAAAGGCTAATGCGCTTCGGGTTCCCCAACCTGATGTTGGCGCAATAACCAGTGCAATACGGTGACCTTCTAGCCATGCTCTCTCTGCTACCTGCCGGGCTTCATCTTCTAGCGATAAACCAAATTGATAGAGGTTCTCTAGGCGAGGTGTAGTGCTGGTAGATGAATCTTCTATAGCACTGAGATCAGTAATGGCATTGTCTTCACTGTTATCTGTACTATCACCGGGCTCTGTTTTATTGGGAATATCACCTAGTGATGTTTTGTCGAGATAGTTAAGCGCGAGTGTTGGCGTAGGCAGTTGTAGCCGCGTTTCTAAATCGGCAACATTGGCTTTGCTCAAGGGTCCTATGACGAGTTTGGCGCCTTCGCTTACGGCTTGATCATAAAGGCTGTTAATGTCGTATGCGCTGGTATCATAGACGCGAATAGTTGCGGTATCTTGTTGCTTTTTGTAAGCCTCAAAGTAGGCGGCGAAAAAACCGTCGCGAATAGCGCGCCCGGCTGTTGCGAGTTTTCCTTTTAGCGGTAGCAGCAATGCAATTTGCTGTGGTTGCTCTTCAATGAGTTGTGTAAGTAATTGCAAGTCACTGGGTAGTTGCTGGCTGGCTGGGTGATTGGGATGGGTGTATACCCATTGTCGGACTGCGCTGTTTTGAGCCTCGAGATCATCCTGTGATGACTTATTTGTAAACGCCAGTTGATACCAGCCCTGTAATACAGAGGCCTGTGTTGTTTGTGACAGGCTCTCTAGCCGTTCTTTTGGCAGTGACATTAGGTTTTGCCAAATAGCTTCTTGATTATCTGTGGATTCCTCGCCTGGCAGCAGGAGTGTTGCGAGAATTATACGCTCTTTGATACTGGTTTCTGCATCGCCTAGCTTAGCAGCGAGTTCCGCGCGTCGTTGACGTAGTTGTTGTTGATCTTCAATCTCTATCTGTTGTTGTTGCCACAATGTTTCTAGCCGTTGAGTCGATAACAGTGACTGAGCCTCAAAGAAGTCCTCTCGGGCAATAGCAAGCTCGCTGCTAACGAGGGTATAACGAATGAAGTCGTTATCAAGTAACTGGTTGCTATCAATGCGCGCGACTAGTTTGTGTGCCCAGTCTGTGTCTGCTTTTTCCAGCAATTGTTCGGTTGCTGAGAGCATGATCTGGGCACGCTCTTGTGGCGCGCGCTGTTGGGCGTCAGTGGCGGCTTGTAAGATGGTTTCTGTCGTTGATGGGGTCGTAGACGCTACCGGGTTGGGTGTATTGGGTGATACGATGATCGACGATGGTGTACAGGCCATTGTGGCTAGGATGATACTGCCCCATATTCCCTGGGTAGCGATCTTAGATAGAATAGGTTTCAATAGCATGACCTTATTTGTCCCAATTGGATGTTAGATGAAAAACACAGATACCGGCAGTCTTTATATTGTAGCGACCCCTATTGGCAACTTGGGTGATATGGTACCCCGAGCTATAGAGGTTCTACAAATGGTAGATTACATTGCCGCTGAAGATACTCGACATAGTGCGCGTTTATTACAGCATTTTTCAATTGATACGCCACTGATCGCCTATCACGACTATAGTGACGAGCGTCGTTTAAGCAAGCTACTTGAAGATTTAGAGGCCGGACAATCGATAGCATTGATCTCCGATGCGGGCACCCCCCTCATTTCAGACCCCGGCTACCCTCTGGTTAACCGGGCGCGCGACCTAGGCGTACCAGTTATTCCGATTCCCGGCGCCTGCGCACTGGTAGCAGCGCTATCGGCCTCGGGGCTGCCTGCCGAGCGGTTTGTCTTTGAAGGCTTTCTGCCTCCTAAGTCAGGTGCGCGTAAACAGGCGCTGGCCGCTATCGCTAAACAGCCAAGAACGGTTATTTTCTACGAGTCTCCCCATCGTATCTTAGCTTCGTTACATGACATACAAGAAGTGCTTGGCAAGGAGCGCGAGGTCGCTATTGCTCGCGAGTTAACCAAAACTTACGAGACAATACTCAGCGGTTCTATCGCGAGTCTCATTGAACAGGTTACAAGCGACACTAATCAACAGCGCGGTGAGTTTGTCGTTATGATTAAAGCATTAGCTAATAAGCCTACAGCCCAACTCAATAGTGATGTAGAGTTAATGATGTCTGTATTATTAACAGAGCTGCCCACAAAGCAAGCTGCCTCGATTGCCGCTAAGATAACTGGGCTTAAAAAACGTGACCTCTACCAGTGGGCACTTAAGCAAGAGTAGGCAAGTGATGCTGGGTAATCTGTCCGTTTAGGCCGCTAATGGTTTATAAGGGTGGTTTGCTGGTTGTGTTTTTACGCAGACTGCATTAGTGTGCGCCTTGGAGTTGGCTAGGCAATCGCTTAACTGCTCGCTTTGTATCTCATTTATGTGATGTGAGGCTCAGTTAGGAGGAAAGTCCGGGCTCCATAGGGAAGGACGCCAGGTAACGCCTGGGGGGTGCGAGCCTACGGAAAGTGCAGCAGAAAGTAAACCGCCTGTGTAAACAGGTAAGGGTGAAAAGGTGCGGTAAGAGCGCACCGCGCAACTGGTAACAGTTTGTGGCGATGGTAAACCCCGTCCGGAGCAAGACCAAATAGGAATCCGCTAGCGTGTCCCGCGTTGGATTCGGGTAGGTTGCTTGAGGTATATGGTGACGTATATCCCAGACGAATGATTGCCCACGACAGAACCCGGCTTATCGGCTATCTCCAACTATGCTGTAACCTTCACTTCTGGAGGTTACAGCGCTCTTAATCTATCCATTTTACGCTGTTTTATCTTTTGTAGTGCTATCGCCACTGCACCTAGGTTGTTTTGTGTTCAAAGTAGCTCCTTTTTTGTCAAATAATTACGGTGAAGTGATTGACCCCAAGCAGATTTTACGAATAAAATCGAACCGTTTAGCCATGTTGTTCAAAATGTCACCAAAAATCGCATTTTTATGCGATTCATCTCTTAGTAACCCCTTTGTAAATAAGTAAAAAATCTCAAACTTAATGTATTACTTTAAGTTTGCGCTCTAACCGTCGGTTTTTAATTATTTTAGCCTTATCTATTCTGGCAAGAAATACACATTTCCCTTCTTTTTGTTAACACGATCCTGTTTTTTCGGCGAATTTCGAGAGGGCTCAACTTGACTTTAATTCGGTTGCGCATATAGTGTCATAATGTGGAGAAAAGTGGATATTAGTGGTATCCGGTGTGTTTAAAACGGTATTTGGTGGGGAACTGTGTTTTACGGTAGTCATTCAATCAATATGGATGCAAAGGGTCGCATGGCGATTCCTGCGCGTGTACGCGAGTTGTTGCAGGAATCCTGCGATGGCCGTGTTGTATTGACTGCCCATACTGAAAACCGCTGCCTGCATTTATTTCCTGAGCCACAGTGGCAAGAAATTCTGCCAAAAATTGAGGCGCTTCCCAGTTTTAACAAAATATCGCGCCGCGCCAAACTGCTGTTGATGGGGCATGCCTGCCCATTAGAGCTTGATAGTAATGGACGTATTTTAGTGCCTCCAACGTTACGTGAATATGCCAGCCTTGAGAAGAAGCTCATGTTGGTCGGACAGGGAAAGGGAATGGAACTTTGGAGTGAAGAGCGTTTTGCTCATTACATTGACGAATCAATTGATGACGAAACCATGCCTGAAGGCATGCAGACGCTGGCATTATAACCATGACAACTGATGAACATTTAAGCGTGCTGTTGGATGAGGCGGTAGGTGGTCTGCTACAAGATCCCGATGGCTTTTATATCGATGGTACGTTTGGGCGTGGCGGGCATAGCCATAATATATTGCAGTTGCTATCGCCAAAGGGACGTTTGCTGGCGATTGATAAAGATGAACAGGCGATTGTTGAAGCACAGGCTCGTTTTGGCAGCGACAGCCGGTTTTCTATCGAGCAGGGGTCTTTTTCTGAACTGATGAACTGGGTTGAACAGCGCAACTTAGTGGGCAAAGTTGATGGTGTTTTACTGGATTTAGGGGTTTCGTCTCCGCAATTGGATCAGGCTGAACGAGGCTTTAGCTTTTTGCAAGAAGGCCCATTAGATATGCGCATGGATTGCACGCAGGGAGAGACTGCTGCGCAATGGATCAATCGTGCCAAAGAAGACGATATTGCCGTGGTGCTAAAAGAATATGGCGAAGAGCGCTTTGCGCGGCGCATGGCAAGAGCCATTGTGGGTGAGCGAGCTAAGGCGCCTATTGAAACTACTTTGCGCCTTGCTAATATCGTTGCACAAGCAAATCCCTCATGGGAAAAGGGCAAACATCCGGCAACGCGAGCCTTTCAGGCTATTAGAATTTTTATTAATAACGAGCTGACAGATTTAGATAAGGTACTACAACAGGCTTTGGAGGTGCTGTCTGTTTCTGGTCGCTTAGTTGTTATTAGTTTTCACTCTCTTGAAGACCGGCGTGTGAAGCGGTTTATTCGTCGGCATGAAAAAGGTGATCCGCTACCTATGGGGGTGCCTATTACAGATGATCAGCTCAATAAACGGTTGCGTGGTATTGGTAAAACAATAAAAGCCGGTGATGCTGAACTTGAGCGCAATCCTCGTGCTCGTAGTGCAGTGATGCGCATAGCTGAAAAAATAGCGTAGGCCCTGATCGTTATGTGGTTTCAACGTCGTAATCAAATTACGCTAAAAACAATGTTATTGGTTGCGTGTTTGTGGGCGAGTGTTATTGCATCGGCACTGGCGGTTGTGTTTTTGGCCTACGATACCCGTGTAAAGTTTAATGAGTTAGAAATCTTGCGTAGAGAGAAGAATGGGCTGCAAGTAGAGTGGGGACAATATCTTTTAGAAGAGAGTACCTGGGCTGCTTATAGTCGTGTAGAAAAAATAGCCATTGAAAAATTAGGTATGCAGGTACCTAAGCCTGATCATATTATTATGGTGAAGCCTCGATGAAAGTAACACGTTCTGCGACGCCTAAAAAAACGCGAAGCCCGGCAGTAAAAAAAGCACCGAGCAAGCGCGCGGTGAAAAAAGCACCGTCGAATAAAGCTAAAGGTGCTAGCAGTATTGTGCCTCAGATTTTTCAATGGCGCTTTTACTGTGTTGGTTTTTTATTGGCATTGTTGGTTGCGGCGCTAGTATGGCACTTGATGAATATTCAGATACTACCCGGCGCAGATAGAGGCTTTGAGTTTTTGCAAAACCAAGGGCTTGCGCGAACATTGAGAACAGAGTCCATCCCGGCTTATCGCGGTGTTATTAGTGATCGTAATGGTGAACCTTTAGCGGTGAGTACCCCTGTTGTATCAATCTGGGCTCACCCTAAGGAGTTATTAGCAGCAGAAGAACAGTGGGCGCCTTTATTAAAAACGCTTGGGCTGAATCAAAAAAAATTACGTGAAAAACTTAATCGCTACCGCCATAAAGAATTTGTTTATTTACAACGCCATATGCCGCCGGCAGATTCTCAAGTGATATTGGATTTGGAAGTTAGTGGTGTTTATGGACAAGAAGAATACCGTCGTTTTTACCCCGCAGGAGAAGTTGCGGCACATTTGGTTGGATTTACCAATATTGATGATCAAGGTCAAGAAGGTTTAGAGCTTGCTTATGAGCAATGGTTGTCTGGTGTGAGGGGTGAAAAGCAAGTGCTCAAAGATTTGCGCGGCCGTACGATTAAAAATATAGGACTGCTGCAAGAGGAAAAACCGGGTAAAGATATCAGGCTTAGTATCGATCTGCGTTTGCAGTATCTTGCCTATCGAGAGCTTAAGGCTGCCGTTCAGGGGCATAATGCTAAATCGGGCTCTTTAGTGTTACTTGATACTTACACCGGTGAGGTATTGGCAATGGCTAATCAGCCATCATTCAACCCGAATGATCGCCGCCGTCTGAGCCCGAGTGCATTGCGTAATCGCGCCATGATCGATCAGTTTGAACCCGGCTCTACCATGAAACCGTTAACTGTAATGGCAGCCCTTGAAACAGGGCGCTATACGCCCGAGTCAAAAATTGATACTAACCCTGGGTATGTACAGGTCGGTAGAAAAACGTTGGTCGACCCTGTTAATTATGGTGTTATTGACGTGACAAAAATTATTACAAAATCAAGCCAAGTAGGTTTGACTAAAGTCAGTTTAAGCCTTGATGGCGACACAATCAGAGATATGTTTTATCGCCTAGGTGTAGGGCAGGATACTGGAACAGGTTTTCCTGGTGAAAGTATTGGTTTATTGCCCAGCTATACCCGTTGGCAACCTATTGTACAGGCTAACTTTTCTTTTGGTTATGGCTTGACGCTGACAACATTACAGTTAGCTCAAGTCTATAACGTTATCGCCAGCGGAGGCATTAAAAAGCCAGTGTCGGTATTAAAGCTTGATCAATCTCCTGAGCTTGAGCGTGTCATTAGTGAAAAAGTGGCAGATCAAGCCATTGGTATGTTGAAGACAACGGTAAATAAAGGCGGGACTGCCACACGAGCGAAGCTTGATAGTTATACTGTTGCAGGTAAAACAGGCACTATCCATAAAGTAGGCAAGCAAGGCTATGCCGATGATCGTTATGTGTCGTTATTTGCAGGCTTTGCCCCAGCGGATAATCCGCGAGTTGTGGCGGTTGTGATGATTAATGAACCAAGTAAAGGTAAATACTTTGGTGGTGAAGTGGCAGCGCCTGTTTTTGCTCGGGTTGTTGATGGTGCTTTGCGTTTGTTGCAAGTCCCCCCGGCTAACACACAGCAGCAATTAGGCCAGCTGGTGGCTACTCAGGAGGCTAAGTAATGGTTGGCGCATTATTGCAGTCTTACTGCAAGACAATTAATGAATTACTGCCTGCTATAGCGTTGCCTGTTGAGATTGGTGAGTTAAGTATAAGTCGCTTAGTGCTGGATAGTCGCCAAGCAGTCCCTGGATGTGGCTTTATGGCAATTCAGGGGGTGTATGCCAATGGCGCTGATTATATTGACGCGGCGATTGTCAAAGGCTCGGCCATTGTTTTTTGTCATACCGATGAAACAACTGTTTCCTGGTCTTTATCACATAAAGTACCCTACATTTTTATTCCTGATTTATTAGCAAACGTTAGTGCTATAGCGAATCGTTTTTATGACTTTCCATCAAAGGCTATGTCAATTGTCGGTATTACAGGCACTAACGGTAAAACGACATGTTCACAGCTTATTGGGCAACTGCTTGCGTTAAATAAAATGTCTTGCGCGGTGCTGGGAACTCTAGGTTATGGCATTTATCCACCTGTTAATGATGTTGCCGATATTGTCAATCATACAATATCGCTTGAGCAAACAGGGATGACAACGCCGGATGCTATTACAACACAAGCTATTTTAGCCGATATGGCCCGCCAACATGTTGGCTGCGCAGCACTTGAGGTATCCTCTCATGGCTTAATGCAACAGCGCGTTGCTGATGTTGATATTAATACGGCTATTTTTACCAACTTAAGTCATGATCATCTGGATTATCACGGTGATATGACTCACTACGCTAATGCAAAAAAACAATTGTTTCTTATGGCATCTGTAAAGAAAGCCATTGTTAACATTGATGATGAATTTGGTTTGCAATTGCAACAAGAGCTAATAACAGCACCGTTGAGTGTAACTACCTTTGGTGTACACAATTCAAGTGCTCATTTTTGGCTAAGTGATATCAGTTACAACAACAAAGGCATTACTTTCACATTAAATACCCCTGTTGGTAGTCGATTATCATCCACTGTCTTAGTCGGTGAGTTTAACCTTAGTAATTTACTTGCTGTTGTTGCCGTGTGTATTAAAGATGAGCGCAGCTTAAATTATGTGGCGAAAATGTTACCGCATCTGCAACCTGTTGCCGGGCGTATGGAGTTAGTAAAGGGGCACAATAATGCCCATGTTATTGTCGATTATGCCCACACTCCCGATGCTTTAAAAAATGCACTAACAGCAGCTAGACAGCATTGCTCTGGGCGTTTAATTTGTGTGTTTGGCTGTGGTGGGGATCGCGATGTGCAAAAACGTCCAGTGATGGCTGAGGTGGCTGAGGCGCTCGCAGATATTGTTATCGTGACAAATGATAACCCACGTTATGAAGACCCAATAACCATTATTAATGACATTATGCAGGGTTTTAAAAACCCAGATGGTGTCGTTAGCATTTTAGATCGTGCTGAGGCCATCTTTACCAGTGTCCAGCAGGCCACCCCTGGCGACATTATTGTTCTTGCCGGTAAAGGGCATGAAGCCTATCAACAAATAGGCAATCATAAACACCCCTTTAGTGATAAGGAAATTGCCGCACGCGCTTTAGCGCGTAAACAGCATTTGCAGCAGGTTGGTACTGTTGATGATAGTGTCTGTAAGGATAAGACGTAATGATTAGCGCTTTGCATTTACATATGCTTGTTGAACACTGTGATGGCACTCTTGTTGGTGATTCTTGCGAATTTAATCGCGTAAGTATCGATTCGCGTTCAATTGAGCCTGGTGATTTATTTGTAGCTCTGGTCGGTGATAATTTTGATGGCCATGATTTTATCAAAACGGCTATTGCAGCTGGTGCATGTGGCATTGTTGCTCAAAAGTATATTGAAAGTAGTGATGTGCCTTTTTGTATCGTTGATGATTCAACAAAGGCTTTGGGCGATATTGCGTCATTGCAGCGCCAGCAGTATAAGGGCGAGCTAGTTGCTATTACAGGTAGTAGTGGTAAGACAACGGTAAAGGGCATGTTAGGCGCTATCCTTAGCGCCCATGTAGGGAGTGATCATTGTTTTGCAACAAAAGGCAACTTTAATAACCATATTGGCGTGCCGTTATCACTATTGGCATTAACTGATGAACACCAGTATGCCGCGATAGAAATGGGTGCAAGTGCTGTTGGCGAAATTGACTACCTAACGCATATTGCACAGCCACATGTGGCTGTGATTACAAATGCAATGGCTGTTCATATTGAAGGCTTTGGTTCACTAGATCGTATAGCTAGTGCTAAAGGTGAAATTTATAACGGTCTGGGTAACGAAGGCATAGCTGTTATTAATGGCGATGATGCCTATGCGGACCAGTGGTTGGCGCAAAACCAGCAGCGGCATCAACGTGTTGCTATTTATGCACGAGCACCCCGTAGTGGTGTTATATGCTGGTCTGGTAATGAAGCTAAAGATTCTCGTCACTGTTTTGGCTTTGATCTTTCTGTTACAGGGCAATCAATATTTGTTCAGCTTAATGTACTGGGAGAACACAATATAATTAATGCACTCGCCGCGGCAACCTGTGCCGATGCCCTAGGTGTATCTCTGCAAGCGATTAAACAAGGCTTGGAGTATTTTGTTGGTGAACCTGGCAGGCTAAATGTTTTGGCTGGATGCAATGGTGCGATAGTTATTGATGATAGTTATAACGCAAGTCCGGGTTCAGTTAAAGCGGCCATTGATGTGTTGAAACAATTTTCGGCTACAACAGTACTAGTGCTGGGTGATATGGGTGAGTTGGGAGAGGCCGCCGCGTTATTACACCAAGATGTAGGTGATTATGCGATAAAACAACATATTGATTGTATGTTAACGAAAGGCGTATTGAGTGAGGCTGCTCAGCATGCATTTACCTCAGGTGGTGGTGTTGGTGGCAAGCACTTTGATTCTTTTGAATCCTTAATTGATGCAGCGACTGCAATGGCTGACTCAAAAACTATTTTTTTAATTAAAGGGTCTCATAGTTCGATGATGGATAAAGTGGTACAAGCGATGACAGTTGATGGAGAGCATACATAATGTTGGTCTTGCTTGCGCAGTACTTAGAGCAGTTTTACAGTGCCTTTGCGGTTTTTCAATACCTTACCTTTCGGGGGATTTTAGGTATTTTAACGGCATTGGCTATTTCACTGTTAATGGGGCCATGGATGATTCAACGCTTAAATTATCTACAAATTGGCCAGTCAGTTAGAGATGATGGCCCTGAGTCACACTTGAGTAAAACCGGTACGCCAACAATGGGCGGGACACTGATATTAGCGGCTATTTTTATCAGTACCCTTTTATGGTCAGATCTTAGTAATCGGTATGTTTGGGTGGTCGTTGTAGTGACTGCCATCTTTGGCGCTGTTGGCTGGGTTGATGATTATCGTAAAGTGGTTGAATCAAACTCAAAAGGCCTGCCGGCACGATGGAAGTACTTCTGGCAATCTATTGGTGGTTTGGGGGCTGCTATTTATCTGTATATGTCAGCCACATCGGCGGCTGAGACGCAGCTAATTATTCCTTTCTTTAAAAATATTGCCATCGATATGGGAATTGCCTATGTCGTGCTTACGTACTTTGTCATTGTCGGTACGAGTAATGCGGTCAATCTAACTGATGGCTTGGATGGTTTAGCGATTATGCCGACAGTAATGGTGGGGTCGGCACTGGGTATCATTGCCTATTTGGCAGGTAATGTAAATTTTGCCAATTACTTGCATATTCCTACCATTAGCGGTGCGGGTGAGTTGGTGGTGTTTTGTGGAGCGCTAGCAGGTGCCGGGCTGGGTTTCTTATGGTTTAACACTTATCCCGCGCAAGTATTTATGGGCGATGTTGGCGCGCTTGCTTTAGGTGCTGCTTTAGGCGTTATTGCGGTGATTGTTCGTCATGAAATTGTTTTGTTCATTATGGGCGGGGTTTTTGTCATGGAAACTGTGTCGGTTATTTTGCAAGTCAGTTCTTACAAATTAACCGGGCGGCGAATTTTTCGTATGGCACCATTGCATCATCATTTTGAATTGAAAGGCTGGCCTGAGCCTCGGGTTATTGTTCGCTTTTGGATTATTACCGTTATGTTGGTACTGTTTGGTTTGGCGACCTTAAAATTACGTTAAGTTTTTGTTGAGTTGAATATGAGTTTAATTGCCAGTAGTCATTTGATTGTTGTTGTCGGCCTCGGTGTGACAGGGTTGTCTGTCGCGCGATTTTTACGCCATCAACAAAAATCATTTGTGCTTATGGACTCTCGTGCAGTGCCGCCGAATATGGATATCATTCGCCGGGAGTTTAGCGAGTATCGTTGTATTACTGGTGGTTTAGATACAGATTTGTTGTTACAGGCCAGTGAAATTATTGTAAGCCCAGGCATTAGTATAAAAACGCCAGCTATTGTCGCTGCGATTAATGCAGGAATTCCTGTTATTGGCGATATAGAGCTGTTTGCTCGCCACGTTAATGTACCTGTTATTGCTATTACCGGATCAAATGCAAAAAGTACAGTGACAACACTTGTCGGCGATATGGCAAAACAAGCCAATATTCATGTGGCTGTTGGTGGCAATATAGGAAAGCCTGTGTTGGATTTGCTACTAAATGATACTGGTATTGAGCTTTATGTCTTAGAGCTGTCTAGTTTTCAGTTAGAGGTAACCTCTTCGTTAAAAGCCATAGCTGCGAGTGTGTTAAATGTTTGTCATGATCATATGGATCGCTATGATTCCTTTGCGCAATATCATTTGGCCAAACAGCGTGTGTATTGGGGGGCAACAACGATAGTCATTAATCGTGATGACCCTTTAACTCAGCCTCCTGTGGCACAAGGGGTTCAAGTGATATCCTTTGGGTTTGGGCCGTCGGACAAGCAAGGTTTTGGGCTGATGACCATTGATGGTCAAGAGCAACTCGCGTTTCAATTTAAACCACTATTGCCTGTGACTGCATTGGCACTGAAGGGACGCCACAATATTGCCAATGCGCTTGCTGCATTAGCGTTGGGGCATGCAGCTGGTATCGCAATAGAGCCAATGCTAGAGGTATTAACAACATTTGCTGGTTTAGAGCACCGTTGTCAGCACGTGCGCACATTGAATCAGATTGATTATGTCAATGACTCGAAAGCGACGAATGTAGGCGCAACACTTGCGGCGATTAATGGCTTTAGTCGCGGGGATAAAAATATTATTTTAGTGGCCGGTGGGCAAGCAAAAGAGGCAGATTTTAGCCCACTACTCGATGTGCTTGAGCAGTCAGTACGCGCAGTAATTGTGATGGGCGAAGATGCAGGCCAGATAGCGACGGTTATTGGCGATCGTTTACCGTGTCACGTTGTTGGCACTATGCTGGATGCCGTGAAAAAGGCAAATGATGTGGCCGTTATAGGTGATACGGTTCTGCTTTCTCCTGCTTGTGCCAGTTTTGATCAGTACAGTGGCTTCAAGGCCCGAGGCGAGCACTTTATTGATATTGTTATGGGGCTAGCACCATGAATGCAGTTCTAGCATTACTGCCCTTTGAGCGTAAAGCGCACACAAATGTGTCGCTGGATTGGCATTTGTTAACGCTTGTGATGGTTTTGTTGTCGGTAGGCTTAGTCATGGTTGCCTCAGCCTCTATGGATTTCGCTGCTACGCACTTTGGCAGCCCGTGGTTTTTTGTAAAACGCCATATAGTGTACCTTTTACTGGCAATCAGTGCTGCACTGGTTGTGTTGGCTATACCAACAAATTTGTGGCGCCGTTATGGATGGTTATTGTTTTTTGTGGCAATTGCGTTATTAGTTGCTGTTTTGATTCCGGGTATTGGCCGGCGTGTTAATGGCAGCCAGCGTTGGTTAGCGCTAGGCCCTATTACTATACAGGCATCCGAAGTTGTTAAGGTTTGCAGTATTATCTTTTTTGCCAGTTACTTATCTAACAGCCAATTATTAATACAAACACAGTGGAAGCAACTTTTTAAACCCTTGTTAATGCTGCTCTCATTAATGGTGCTGTTGTTGATGGAACCCGATTTTGGTGGAACGGTTGTGTTGTCATTTACCGTTGGTGGGATGTTATTTTTAGCGGGTGCTAAATTATGGCAATGCTTTTTACTGCTGGCTATTGGTTTTGGTAGTTTAGCGTCATTGGCAATATTATCGCCCTATCGTTTAGAGCGTTTGGTTACATTTCTTGATCCATGGAAAGATCAATTCGATAGTGGTTATCAATTAACACAGTCATTAATTGCATTTGGTCGTGGTGAGTGGCTGGGTTTAGGTTTGGGAAATAGTATACAGAAACTACTGTATTTGCCTGAGGCACATACTGATTTTATTTTTTCTATTTTTGCTGAAGAATATGGTTTTGTTGGAGTTATTTTATTGCTGGCACTGTTTGTAATGCTTATTGTGCGGGTATTTCTAATTGCTAAAAAAGCCATTATTAAGAACGATAGCTTTATTGGTATTGCTGTCTTTGGTGCCGGTATTTTATTGACATGCCAAGTTTTAATTAACGTTGGTGTCGCGTCTGGTTTTTTACCTACCAAGGGTTTGACATTGCCGTTTGTAAGTTACGGTGGCAGCAGTTTGTTAATGAACAGTATTTTGATCGCGTTGCTCTTGCGTATGGATTATGACCTTGAAATGTCTATTGTGGAATCGCCCAGGAGTAAACAATGATGAAAGTGCATTATTTGCTGATGGCTGGCGGCACTGGTGGGCATGTTTTTCCCGCTTTAGCGGTTGCTCAAGAATTAATGGCACGAGGTGCAACGGTGAGCTGGTTGGGTACTGCGGTAGGTATCGAAGCGAAGGTTATCCCTGATGCTGGCATTACATTGCACACTATAACGATTAAAGGCTTTCGTGGTAAACGCATCATGAGTAAATTAATGATGCCCTTTTTATTGTTGCAGGCCATTATGCAGGCAATGATTATTATAATGAAACACAAGCCTAATGTTGTTATTGGTTTTGGTGGTTTTGCATCAGGCCCTGGCGGAGTGGCCGCTAGATTATTAAACAAGAAATTAATTGTTCATGAGCAAAATGCTATTGCAGGCACAACTAATAAATTGTTAGCAAAAATTGCACATCAGCGTTTGGAGGCTTTTCCAGGTAGCCTTAACCAAGCTATTCATGTGGGTAACCCAGTAAGACAGGCTTTGCTATCGGCTGCTAATAGTATTTCGTTGCAGGATACTTCGTTAGAGCCCAATCACCAGCCATTACATTTGTTAGTTATGGGGGGGAGTTTAGGCGCTAAGGCTATTAATGAATTAGTACCGCAGGCACTGGCATTGCTCGATGGTAAAGTATGCCCGCAAGTGTGGCATCAAACAGGTAAAGGCAAGCAACAAGCAACAATGGCTGCGTATAAAAATCACGGTATGGATAATGCGCAGGTCGTTGAATTTATCGATGATGTGGCTGGTGCTTATCAATGGGCCGATGTTGTTATTTGCCGTTCGGGTGCTTTGACGGTTAGCGAGGTGGCTATTATGGGACTGCCAGCTATTTTTATACCGTTTCCTTTTGCTATTGATGATCATCAAACGCATAACGCGCAGTGGCTAGTGAACAAGGGTGCGGCTATTTGTATACAGCAGCAATTACTGAATGCTGAACAATTAATGCAGCAACTATTGCCGTTACTGACACAAAAACAACCGCTATTAATAATGAGTCAACGGGCGAGCAATGCGGCAATGCCCGAGGCAACCACTAAGGTTGCAGATATCTGTGAGGAGATTGCCCATGTCCACTAGTGGAAATTTTTGTATTCCGGAAATGCGCCGTATCAAGCGTATTCATTTTATTGGTATTGGCGGTGCTGGTATGAGTGGTATTGCTGAAGTATTGCTTAATCAGGGTTATCAGATATCAGGTTCTGATCTGCGTGAATCAACTGTTGTTGCTCGTTTGCAGTCACTTGGTGTTAGCGTTTTTATCGGACATCACGTTGACAATGTTGACGGTGCTGATGTTGTTGTTAATTCTAGCGCTGTCGATGAGCACAACCCTGAAATGATAGGGGCTCGCCAGCGTCGTATCCCTATTGTACGACGTGCAGAAATGCTGGCAGAACTTATGCGCTATCGCCATGGGATTGCAGTGGCGGGTACCCACGGAAAAACGACCACGACGAGTCTTATTGCCTCAGTGTTAGCGGCAGCTGACCGAGATCCTACGTTTGTTATCGGTGGTTTAGTCAATAGTACGGGAAGTCATGCACAGCTAGGGCAAAGTCGTTATCTTGTTGCCGAGGCGGATGAAAGCGATGCTTCTTTTTTACATCTGCAGCCAATGACGGCAGTGGTTACTAATATTGATGCAGATCATATGGAAACCTATGAGGGTGATTTTGCTCGTTTGAAAAAAACCTTTATCGATTTTCTACATAATTTACCCTTTTATGGCTTAGCTGTCGTATGTGGTGATGACCCTATTGTTCAAGAGGTCTTGTCCGATATATCACGTCCTATTATCACTTATGGTTTTGGGGAACACTGTGATTATCGCGCGAGCGATGTTCACCAAGAACAACAGCGAACACGTTTTAATGTGTTGTATCCAGGTGAAACAGAAGATCCGTTAGAAATATCCTTAAATATGCCCGGGAAGCATAATGTATTAAACGCACTAGCAGCAGTTGCGGTGGCGGCAGATGAGAATGTGAAGCGCCATGAAATACAAGAAGGCTTAGCTAATTTTCAAGGTGTTGGGCGGCGCTTTCAAATTTATGGTGAATTTAATATTTCTCATCATGCAGACAAAGGTAATGCACTATTGGTTGATGACTATGGGCATCATCCTCGTGAAGTGTTAGCGACTATCAATGCTGTGCGTGATGGTTGGCCGCAGCGGCGTTTAGTGATGGTTTATCAGCCTCATCGTTATACGCGAACACGAGATTTATTTGAGGACTTTGTTGATGTGTTAGGCCGAGTTGACTTACTAATTTTACTTGATGTTTATGCTGCCGGTGAAGATCCTATTGCAGGTGCTGATGGTCGCCATTTGAGTCGCAGTATTCGCAATCGGGGGCATGTTGACCCTATTTTTGTCGAAGGTGTTGATGGTGTTCCTGAGGTTATCAAAGATGTAGTACGTCCAGGTGATATTATTATTACTCAAGGGGCAGGTAATGTAGGCGGGCTTGCAATTGAGCTGGCAAAACGACAATTACAATAGATTATTTTTACATTCGTTAATCAGGTTTTATAGTGATGACAACAACGTTAGATACTATTGGGCGCATAGGCGTACTTTATGGCGGCATATCATCTGAGCGTGAAATTTCACTGCAAAGTGGTTTAGCTGTGATTGAGGCTCTGAATTCACTAGGTGCTGATGTTATTGGTATTGATATACAACATAATGCCATTGAGCAGCTTAAAAATGCGCCGATTGATGTTGCATTTGTTGCACTACATGGTGGCATTGGTGAAGACGGGCGCATACAAGCGTTGCTTGATTTTATGGGGATTCCATTTACAGGTAGCAGTGTACAGTCATCGGCATTGGCAATGAATAAACTGTTCAGCAAACAGTTATGGCAAGGCATTAAATTGCCCACCTCTGCTTTTGAATTGTTATATGAGTCAACCAATTGGCAGCAATGTCTCGATAAACTCGGAGGCAGTGTAATGGTAAAACCTGCACACGAGGGTTCAAGTATTGGCATGACAGTGGCGAGAAATGCAGAGCAATTGCAACAAGCCTATAAAAATGCAGCACAGTATGACACATCGGTTTTTGCTGAAAAACTATTAGCGGGCTCTGAATATACTATTGCTATTTTAAATGGGGTTGCATTGCCGCCAATACGTTTAGAGACTGATAATTGCTTTTATGATTATGAGGCAAAATATTTGTCTGATGACACACGCTACGTTTGCCCCTGTGGCCTGTCACCTGAGCGTGAGAGAGAGATTAAATCGCTTGCACTTTGGGCTTTTGATAGCTTGCAGTGTGCTGGTTGGGGGCGTGTTGACATTATGTGTGATGAGCAAGGCCTGTTTCAGGTATTGGAAGTGAATACAGTACCGGGGATGACTAGTCACAGCTTAGTGCCTATGGCTGCCAAAGCAGCGGGGTTATCTTTTTCTCAACTGGTAACTGATATTGTCTGCTCGGCAAAGAATTAATCAATAAAACGTACAGTTTATAAATAGGTGTTGATTGACTAAAAAAGTAAAACATAATCGCCGGGTTAAGCAAGCTTCAGTGCTAGATACGAGTATTTTGCATAAGCTCGGCACATGGTTGTTAATGGCATTGGCGTTAGTTGCAGTCGCTTTAGTCTTGGCACTGTCGATTTATTATGGTAGCCAATCTGTGCGCCAAATAATGCAGCGACCCATTGCTCAGGTAATGGTGAAAAGTGAGTTTTTATATGTTAGTCATGATGATATTACGGCATTGATTAAACTCAATATTAACCATAGTTTTTTACATGAAAACTTAAGTAAAGTGAGAAAAAAACTGATTGAAAACCCATGGATTGACGATGTAAGTTTAAGTCGTCAGTGGCCCGATAGGTTGATTGTTGTTGTCAGTGAACAAAAACCCATTGCTCGTTGGAAAAATATTGGTTTTGTGAATCACCGCGGCCGGGTGATAAAGGTTGATGTGCAAGAGAAGTTGGCAGGCTTGCCGGAACTTGCAGGAGCAAAAGAAGATTCAGTTGAAATTATGCAGCAGTACCATGTGTTGTCTCAATTATTGAGGCCTCATGGTTTTGATGTGGTCTCGATTGATAAAGGTATGCGCAATGAGTGGCGCTTATCCTTGTCCAATGGTTGGGATATTACATTGGGTCGAGGGCAAATAGTAGAAAAAATGCAGCGATTTCTGGCTGTTTTAGATGATCAGTTGTTGAGTTACCAAGATCGTATTGCCGCTATTGATGTACGTTACGAGCACGGTGTGTCAATTAGGTGGCGCAAGGTTGATACGGCTGAAAAAGCGCTGACACAAAAGCATAGTGGCAAGAGTCATCCATCAAGTTGAGATTGTTGATCTTAAATGATCCTATAACAATATTGATGATTTTATTAGAATTTATAAGCAAGATGGTATGCAGTCATTACTGCATGTGAAAGGGGATTGATACATGGCGCAATCGGCTAATGGTAACTTAATTGTTGGATTGGATATTGGTACATCCAAAGTTGTAGCGATTGTAGGTGAGGTCAATAATAGTGGCGAGATAGAAATCGTCGGTATTGGCTCGCACCGATCTTCAGGCCTTAAAAAAGGAGTGGTGGTTAATATTGAGTCGACTGTGCAGTCAATACAGCGTGCGATTGAAGAGGCAGAGTTGATGGCTGGGTGTGAAATCCACTCAGTATATGCAGGTATTGCGGGTAGCCACATTAGCAGTATGAATTCCCATGGCATTGTGGCGATTAAAGACCGGGAGGTGTTTAACCAGGATGTCGATCGTGTTATCGATGCGGCTCAAGCTGTTGCTATTCCTGCAGATCAGAAGATTTTACATATTTTGCCGCAAGAATATGTGATTGATAACCAAGAGGGCGTTAAAGAGCCCATGGGCATGTCAGGTGTGCGCTTGGAAGCGAAAGTACATTTAATTACTTGTGCTGTGAATGCTGCTCAGAATATTGAAAAATGCATTCGCCGCTGTGGTCTTGAAGTAGAAGATATTATTTTAGAGCAACTTGCCTCAAGCTATTCGGTCTTAACTGATGATGAGAAAGAATTAGGCGTGTGTATTGTTGATATTGGCGGTGGTACCACTGATATCGCAGTATTTACCGAGGGTTCAATTCGCCATACAGGTGTTATTCCTATTGCTGGGGATCAAGTAACTAACGATATTGCGATGGCATTGCGAACGCCAACATTACATGCAGAAGATATTAAAATTAAATATGCCTGTGCATTAGCTAAACTAACAGGTAATGACGAAACTATTCAGGTGCCCAGTGTGGGTGATCGTGCTGCTCGCAGTTTGTCGCGACAATCTTTAGCTGAAGTTGTTGAGCCTCGCTACGATGAATTATTTACGTTGGTACAGGCAGAATTACGTCGCAGTGGATACGAAGATCTTATCGCTGCTGGTATCGTGTTAACAGGAGGTACGTCTAAAATGGAAGGTGTTATTGAGCTGGCAGAAGAAATTTTTCATATGCCAGTGAGGTTGGGTTCACCACAGCATGTGAGTGGTTTAGCCGATATTGTCAATAACCCTATTTATGCAACAGGTGTTGGTTTGCTGCAATATGGCAAACAACAACAGCAAGATGGCCGTGTCGCTGTCTATACAAAAGATGAGCCGACAGGGTTATGGAATAAATTAAAGCAGTGGTTTCAAGGTGGGTTTTAAATCTATTTAAAACCTTATTCATTGAATATATAGAATATTATTTTTAAAGGAAACGAGGGGAAAACTATGTTTGAACTTGTCGATAACGTACCGCAGAATGCGGTAATCAAAGTCATTGGTGTTGGTGGTGGTGGCGGTAATGCTCTTCGCCATATGATGGATAGTCATGTAGAAGGTGTTGAATTTATCTGCGCCAATACTGATGCACAGGCGCTGCGTGATGTAGATGCACGAACGGTCTTACAATTGGGCAGTACTATGACTAAAGGGCTTGGCGCTGGCGCTAATCCTGAAGTGGGGCGTCAAGCTGCAATGGAAGATCGTGACCGTATTGCAGAGGTATTAGAAGGTGCCGATATGGTTTTTATTACCGCCGGTATGGGTGGTGGTACAGGAACCGGTGGCGCTCCTGTTGTTGCTGAGATTGCAAAAGAAATGGGGATATTGACTGTTGCAGTGGTAACCAAACCCTTCCCTTTTGAGGGGCGCAAGCGCATGCACATTGCCGATGAAGGCATTAAAATGCTACAGCAAAATGTTGATTCGCTAATTACTATCCCCAATGAACGTTTACTCTCTGTATTGGGTTCTAGTGCTAGTTTATTACAAGCCTTTAAAGCTGCTAATGATGTATTGCTTGGTGCTGTGCAGGGGATCGCTGACTTAATTATTCGTCCAGGAATGATTAACGTCGATTTCGCCGATGTGCGTACAGTGATGTCTGAAATGGGCATGGCGATGATGGGCAGTGGCACAGCATCGGGTGATAACCGTGCTCGTGAAGCGGCTGAAGCGGCAATTCGCAGTCCGCTACTTGAAGGTGTCAACTTACAAGGTGCTCGTGGCATTTTGGTTAATATCTCAGCGGGCCTAGATCTGTCGTTGGGTGATTTTAACGAAGTCGGTGAAACGGTTGAGGAGTTTGCATCATCAGATGCTACCGTTGTTGTCGGAACAGTGATTGACCCTGAGTTAACCGATGAGATTAAAGTGACTGTCGTTGCAACAGGTTTGCAGGGTAGTGGTGCTGAGCGCAAAGCACCGGAAGCACGTGTTGTTGTTAATAATGTCGCTAATGGCCGCGCTGTTGCTGATGTTGATTATAGCGATCTTGATAAACCTACGGTTATGCGTAAATCTCAATCGGCTGAAGCAGTGAAAACAAGCAGCAACGCTTATGCCGAAAAAGATTTCGAGTATTTGGATATACCTGCTTTCTTGCGCAATCAGGCAGACTGAGCTTGATGGTTCTTGTTGTTGTGAATGCAGATATGTTGATGTTATGAGTACGTCATTTTGGGTTAGTTAAAGAATCCATTAATAGTCGAGCGAAGTTAATCGAAGCGATGTTATTACACCCGCTTTAGATTAAAGTGTGAAGCGATGCCGTTTTCTTGAGAGAAAGTGCTATTTTCTGTGAAGTGAGTAGCGAACTGTTTCAAGGCTTGCTTGTCTTATCTACATTGCAACCTATCTTTATAAGGTAGAGGTGAAATAATGATGGGCGATACAGGTAACATTAATAACGGCATGTGAAATCTTTGTTGGGTTTTTTGCGATGACCTTGAAGTAATATCTATGCAGAGGCTACACTTCAATACAATTAATGGATCAGTATTGAGTACCTTTAAATAGTTGCAAGTGGTCGCGAGGTCAACGTAGCTTGGTTATTGCTGTTGCCATGTATAACTGTTGGCCACTACAGATTGTGCTCATTTTTAGCGCTACTGGTGAGTGGTTGTATTGATAAACGTGCTGTTGATCTATCAGGGTGTGTTAAGCGGGTTATGTTTAATCATTGTTACCCCTCGGCAGTGACAAACTATCCGCTTGATTGCCTAAATACTTAGGCTGGCCGATTAAGTCAGCATAGATATAGCATCTTATTAGATACAGGATCTTATTTAGGTGTAGCTTGTGTAGGGTGTAGATGTATGAGTGTAGCGCTAGGCTGGGCTCTATAGATAGCAGACTGTAGATAGGCGTAATAGATTGTATCGGTATTGTAAGGTTGCGAGCTAGCAGCTGAGTTGCTGGTCAGCAATATTTTAACAGCGGTGCTTTAACAGAGGCGCTTTAACTTTAATAAAGGCGCTTTAATAGGGATTCAGCGTCGTTCGTTGGTGTGCTGCTAATGGATGTTTTGTGCGACAGCATAATGTGTGGTCATTAAATGTACCATTTATTGCTGAATTTTGTTAGTATAGGCGGTTTGTTTGCGAAGCAACTGCCCAGTGGGCGCCTCCCTCTTATGGTCGGTACCTTTCATACGGTTAATTTATAGTCATACGGTTAATTTATAGTCATA
>Ga0193961_1000035_pt1 | contig 54356 bp, 45 predicted proteins | sample FB_4_MG_FD_140371 | JGI IMG/M metagenome (GOLD analysis project Ga0193961, IMG submission 140371) | Microbial mat bacterial communities from the Broadkill River, Lewes, Delaware, United States - FB_4_MG | ecosystem: Environmental > Aquatic > Freshwater > River > Microbial mats | place: USA...
AAAATCTTCAAGCCATTTGATCCCTTTTTCAAACTCCAGCCACTCTTTTATACGATCACTAGTATCTTTAGCTTTTCTAAAATCCCATCGATAATCAGCTTTCTGTTTTTGTTTTTCAGTTTGTTCTTTTGGAGCTTTAGGTGTAAAATGCTTATGATTTATACACCAATTCTCCCATACTTTTATCCATGAAACTTTACTATCTCCACTAGCTTGATAATGGTTTTTGAATTTTGTAAATTCAAGATCTATTGCATCTTTTGAGATATACTCTCCAGCTATTTGTCGCATTCCTATATTTAATGAAAAATTTTCATCTATAGGTTTCTTATCAAGATGATTTTGGTTTTGATTATTACTTAATACCCATCGTTTCCAGACAGCTACCCAATCTGCATTAAGTGTTGACTTTCCTTGATAAAAGAGTTTAAATTTTTCAAATTCTAATTCAACATTTCGTAAATATTTTAATTTTGCATATTGTCTCATCTCATAATTTAATGTAAAGTTATCTGGTATAGTTTTTAACTTAGCATTTTCATTTTGTTTTGATTCCTCTTGAAGTTGTACGGTATAATTGTTATTATTCAAAAGAGTATCTTCTGGCCGTCCTATAGATAAATCACAACTCATTCCTAAATCGTATTTACTAGTTATTTTTTGAGAGGTTAGATCATTTTTTTCTCTTTTATGTAAGATAGTTTCAAGTAATCCTTCTGTTATAGAATTGTATTTGATAATAAGTACTGATTCTTCCAATGATAAATCCAAAGAGTTCAACTCTTTTGTAAATTTATCTATAATTCGTGATTTAAGGTATTCCATTAATTATTTAAAATTGTAAACTAATTAAATAAATTTGTAGAGCTATTTTTGAGCTTTTGTACTTCATCACCGATATTATTTTGTCGCATAAAATGTTCACCAATAAGAAATGCATCAGCTCCTGCTTCGCTTAGCTCCTTGATAATATTTTGATCTGATACACCACTTTCAGCTACTATGATTTTACCATTTGGAATCATAGGGATAAGTTGATGACAAAGATTCATATCCATCTCAAAAGTTTCTAAATTTCTATGATTAATCCCTATTATATGAGCACCACAAGCCATAGCTTTTTTTAAATCTTCAAGATCATGAATCTCGACTAAAACTTCCAGACCCAAATGCAAAGCATAATCATATAACTCTTGGAGCTCTTTTTTTGCTAATGCTTTTGCAATTAATAAAATAAAATCAGCTCCATACACTAAAGCTTCTACGATTTGATACTTATCAACTATAAAATCTTTTCTTAAAAGTGGAGTAGGGACATATCTTCTAATTTGTGTTAAATATTCTAAATTACCTTGAAAAAAATGCGGTTCTGTTAAAACTGAAATAGCATTTGCTCCATTTTGACTATATGCTTGTGCAATAGCTAATGGATCAAAATCTTCTCGTATTACACCCTTACTAGGACTAGCTTTTTTAACTTCTGCAATGATTCGAATAGGCTCCTCTTTTGTAGCTGTCAAAAACTTTTTTACATCTCGAGGTGGATAGGGGTTATGCGATAAGCTTCTTCCCATCATATCTAAAGTAATATCTTTTTTTCTTTTTTCTAAATCATATCTTGTTTTTTCTATTATATCGTCTAAAATCATTTTTTTGTCTTTCCTTTATTACATTCTTGTATGCTATTCCAATGAATTTTTATCTCTTTATCTTTTAATCCTGTGACACTAATTACTTTTTTCATAATATTTAAAGCTTCTTTACATTTACCTAGTTTATAATATCCCCAAGCAAGTGAGTCTAAGTATGCTATATTATTAGGTGTAGTTTTAAGAGCTTGCTGAATCAATTCAATCCCTTTTTTTGTATTAATATTAAAATCAATCAATAAATATCCATAATAGTTTTGATAACTTGCATCATTAATACCACTTGAAAGTGCCAATTCAAAGTTTGCTATAACATGTTTCATCACTTTTTGTTTATCTTTAGCTAACTCAAACTCATACATCGCTATTTTACCTAATAACGCTGGTTTTCTCGTTTTTCTATAAATCTTTCTTGTCATTACCAAAGCTTTTTCTAATTGACCATCTTGATAATAAAGATTTGTAAGTTTTGTTTGATCTATTTTTGTTTCTTCTAAAAATTTTATCGCTTGTTTAATATCTTTTTTTTCTAAAAGCGTTACGATAAGATTTTGAATAAGAAGTGTTGTTTTTGATAAATCAGGATCTTGTTTATATTTTAAATACATTCTATTTAAGATAGATAACATACCATCAATATTACCTTGCTCCTGATAAATAAGCATGAGTTTATCGCATATTATTTTGCTGCAGCCTTGGGTTTGTAGATAAGTTTCAAGGTAGGCAAGTGCTACATCTTTTCGATTTAAATAAGTATATAAAATAGTAGTCAATTTTACTAAAGTTGTTTGATTTTGGTTGATTGCATAGGCACTTTCATAATATTTTACAGAATTTTCATAATCTTCTTTGGCATAAAATACATTTGCCATTATTTCATAACTAATTGCATTAGAGTATTTTTTAAGTAATTTTTTCGCCTCTTCAAATGCCTGTGTTGTTTGATTTTGTGATAACAGTGCTATTATTACTTGTTGAAAATAGTATTCTTCATATTCTGGAAATGACTTCAAAGCAACTTTTGATAGTTGATACATCTCGTCAAAATTTTTAGAAATATAACTGTAATAAATCGCTTTTTTTAAATAGTCTTTATTTTCTGTTTTTTTATAAAGTTGATGATAATATCGAAAACTTTCAAGAGGTTTTTGTTTTTTTTCACTATCAAGTGCCATCATTATGTATAAATCATCTTGAGATTCTGGCGTTGCTTGAACAGAAGAAAAGGATAAAAATATGAATAAAAATATTATTCTCTTATAGCTGGACATTCTTCTTTTAACTCCTCTATATTGTTTTTGAAATATTCCCAAAATGGAAATGTTTTACATTGATTTGGGCGTGCTTCATACACTCCACACTGTTTTTTTTCTAAATCAAAGAATACACAAGCAAAACTATTTTGTGAAATCTGTTTTTCTTTTATTGAATATTTATATCCAACTTTTCTTAAGTATTTTTCGCCTAATTCTTCAACACTTATTTTCAATAAGGCTGAGAGTTTTACACACTCTTCTTTTGTTATCCATATGTATCCAGATTCGCCTATACAGCAGTTTCCTTCACATGTGGCACATCTATTTTCATCAAATTTATAAGGATAATTTTCTTTTTCTAACATAAGTACCATTATACCTGATTAGTACTTAACATTTTTAACTGTATATAAAATTCTTCTATCTCTTTGTTGTTGTGTTTTATTGCACCTTTGATTAAAATATTACATTTATCTATAAATTGCTTATAAATTACATCTTTATAAGGAGAATTTAGATGTTTTTGAAGTGCTTTAATCCTATATTTATCCATCATTTTTGTAGAAAAAGAGAGTTGATTTTCATGACCAGCAATTTTACTAATGAGTTTTTCATTGATTAAGCCTAATTCATATTTTTTTAAAATTCGTAACCATAAATCATAATCTTCACAAGCGATTAAATTTTCATCAAAATATCCAATATTATCAAAAAGTTTTTTATGTATCATAACCGTAGATGCTCCAATAAGAGTATTTGAAATATTTTGTTCAAAACAAAATCCAGATGGTTTAAGTTGATGTTTTTTTTGTTTTATGATTTTATCATTAAATATCCACAATTCATCTGTATGAGAAAAAAGAATGTGAGGGTTATCTTTATGAAATTGTATCTGTTTTTCAAGCTTATTTATCTCCCATATATCATCACTATCCAAAAAGCAAATCCAATCGTTTTTAGCTTTTTGGATTCCATTATTTCGAGCATTTGAAACACCAGCATTTTTTTGTATAATATATCTAATAGTATTATTTTCATAGTTAGCTATTAACTCTTTTGTATTATCACTAGAACCATCATCTATGATAATGATTTCATCTGCTTGTACCGTTTGATTGAGTACTGAATCAAGAGTTTTTTTTAAGAGTTTTTCTCTATTGTATGTTGGGATGATTACGGATATTTTCATTAGTATAAAGTGTACCTTACATATATTTTTATTTTTACTTTTTCAAGTGGTTTTGGATAGTCTTGATAGGCTAATTTTATCGTATAGATACTATTTTCATCAAGTGCGGTATAATAAGAACTATCACTAAGTTTCAATTCACTTATATCGCCATTTGGATGGAGATAAAACTCTACTATATTTATCCCTTGTTGTTTTGTTCGAATTGATATATCTGGATAGATTAAATATCTTTGCGTTATTTTTCCTATTCTACTTAAATTTTCTCTAAGATAATGTTTTTGTATTTTTGAATAGCTAAAATACTGTTCTCCATAAAGTTTTATATAACTTTGCGTTTCTTCAGAAAGTTTTTTTATCTCTTGAATCTCTTTTTGTTTTTCGCTGTTAATCTTTTCTTTATTTTTTATAGTTTCGTTTTCCCCTTTTTGGATTGTAAAAAACTTTTTTAAATCTAAAGATTCTTTTTTAACTACAGGTATTTTTATAATAGGCACGAGTTTCTGTATCACTTTTTTTGGAATAATTTCTTTCTTCTTCTTTTGTATCTTTTTAGGTACTTTTTTCTTTACAACCTTTTTAATCGGTTTTTTTTCTTTTTTGATAATTTTTTCTTTTTTGATAATTTTTTTTATTTTGACATATTTTATATTCACTAAACCATTTTTCGTACTCGTACTTTTGATATTGCTAGTATTCATCTGCAATCGTGTGTTGTGTAATGTTTTATCAATAGTAAAGTACATAATAAAATGTATAATTAAAGATAAAATAAAAGCTATGATTAAAGTTGTATAAAAGTTTTTCATTTGTAATTTTAGTATGAACTCTATACCATTATAAAAAGTCATCTATAATTGATTTGATTTTTATCTTATCTAAATCATCGATGATAAAATGTGCATTCATTGATTCCTCAGACATATCACCTTGTAAGATTTTATCCTCTTCATTTGTAAATCGATGTACTTTTGAGCTTGTCACTCCACCTATAGATATCTTAAGAGTATCACTCGGAAGTTTTTTCAAATAGCGTGAACCTCGTGAAAAACCGATATAAATTTTTGCCTTTGGAATAGGGGCATTTGATAAATTCTTTTGTTCTGATTCAATGCATATATAATTATAATTTTTTATCAAATTTACAATAGTTGTGTTTATCTGTTGGTGTTGTAGTTTAGTACCAGAAGAGGGATTGCCTTTTATATATACGATATCATAACAGTTCATAACTACTCTTTATTTTTAAATTATTGCACATTATATCTAAATAAATCTATTTTCTAAATCTTTTGTAGGGAAAATACAAGTCTATTTTTTAGTAAAAAACTTATATCTATGTTGAGATATAGTGATTGTCTCAAATCTTTTTATTGGTCTTTCCAAGATTAATCAAATAGTACTAAGAACTCTTTGAGTTCAGCTAATACTGGATGTTTAAAATTCCAAATATCTTTTTTGATAGTAAAAGCATTACTCTTTAAATTGTTTTCTATTTCTTCTGTATTTTCAGTATTTTCAGTATTATTAATTAATTCATTTGAGCATTTTTTAGATTTTTGATTTTTATCTTTACCTAGACATGTGTCATATTTTAAATAATGACTCATCCAAATTTTAACAAATTCTTTATCTTTTATTGTTATACCTTTAGATTCAAGGCAATTCCTCCAAGCTTCTAAACAATCTGCATATGTTGAATCTTTTGATTTAACTTCTTTCATAATATCTTCAAGCTCACCTTTTCCATCAATATTCATAATATAACAAGCTATTTCTAAATCTACTTCATCACTTCTATAAAATTGATTTATTTTTTCAATTGATATATCATTACAAATACTTTTCAACGCATTATTGATTTCAACAATCCTTTGTTCTATCCCCTCTAAATCAGCATCAAGAATAATTCCTATCCTACCATAAGAATCAAGTTCTAGTGCATTTAATCTTGTCTTTAAGTTATCTTTGCTGGCTAAACAATTAAAGTCATTAACATTACAAATAGGTTTTCCTATTTCAATATTGTCTAAATTTAATTTTTCAATAAAATACTTGTCATTTGCACTTTCAACGATAATTAAATTATTCACCTCTAGTTTCCAAATCATGAGTAAGTTCATATTCTAATTGTTCATTATCCTTTTGTTTAGTTACAATTAAATTAGTTTTTTTATTTCTATAAAATTTCAAATAACTACCTTCATCATCTCTATTTACTTCATTAAAAACTTCGATACATTCTTTGGAGTGTGTAGTTATAAATATTTGACAATTTGCATCTGCTGAAGCTTGAAATATTATCCTCCAAAGTTTTTCATAGTTTGAATAATGTATTCCATTTTCTATTTCATCTATAAATAAATAGCCATCTTTACTAGCCCAAATAGCACATAAAATAGCGATATACCTATTTATTCCTTCGCCTAAAGAAGACAATAATACAGGTAACTCTCTATCTTTTAAAGAGACTTTTAAAATAACATCTCTATCTGTTAGTTTTAGTTTTAGTGCTAGGATATTTTCATCAAATAGTTTTAAAGAATCATTTAAAAATTCTTCTTTATTTAAATCACCTAATTTTCCATAAAGAATAGCAATGTCTCGTTCATCAGTCGTAGTCGAAGTAATAAAATTAATTTTTGATTTTATATTATCATATCTTTCTCTTCTCATCATTGGAGGTCTATGAATTAATCTTTCAATTGGAAAATTTCTTTCATCAGAATTTATTTTTAATTTAAATGATGGTTGATATTCAGAAGATTCAGTATCATCTTCAAATTGATTTCTCAAATCTTCTTCTATCTCTTCCGTATATTCAATTTCTAATTTTTTATTATTTAAAGTTAATTCTACTTTTGAACTATCTTCATATATAAAATCTAATTCAAAATATCTATCTCTTCTTAAACTAGATTGTCGTCGTCTTATCATTTCGAAAATATTATAACTCAAATCAATGCTATCAGATGAAGATACAAATAGTTCTATACCTTCCATAAAAGAGGTTTTACCGATATTGTTTTTTCCACCTATTAAATTAACTCTTTTAATATCTTTTACATTGAGTTCTTTAAAACATTTAAAATTAGAAAAAGTTAAATCTTTAATAAAATGATTGTTCATGATTATTCCTACTATTTATTTTAATGATTATACTATCTTTTAAATAATAGCTTTATTGTATTGTATAAACATCTTTTTGCTATAATAAATAAAAATATAATAGATATTAGGATAAAAATGTTTGATAAAAGTATAAAAGCATATGAAGAAGCAAAGTGTGTGATTCCTGGTGGGGTTGATTCTCCTGTTAGAGCATTTAGTGGAGTTTTGGGTACGCCTCCGTTTATAGATAGAGGAGAGGGGTCTTATCTTGTAGATGTAGATGGTAATAAATATTTGGATTTTGTTCAAAGTTGGGGACCGCTTATTTTTGGACATTGTGATAAAGATATTGAAAATGTAGTTTTAGAAACTGTTAAAAAAGGTCTTTCTTTTGGTGCTCCTACAGAGCTAGAAACTCAACTAGCAAGCGAAATCATCGAAATGTATGATAACTTAGATAAAGTAAGATTCGTAAGTTCTGGTACAGAAGCTGTGATGTCAGCTATTAGATTAGCTCGTGGTGTGACTGGTAAAGATGATATCGTTAAATTTGAAGGGTGTTATCATGGTCATAGTGATTCTTTATTAGTAGCTGCTGGAAGTGGTATGGCTACATTTGGAGCGCCAAGTAGTCCAGGTGTTCCTGCTGATTTAACAAAACATACTTTATTGGCTGAATTTAATAACATCGCTCAATTAGAAAAATGTTTTGCAGAATCTTCTGATATAGCTTGTATTATCATCGAGCCAATCGCTGGAAATATGGGACTCGTACCTGCAAGTGAAGAATTTTTGAAAAAATGTAGAGAACTATGTGATGCCCATGGTGCGATGCTTATTTTTGATGAAGTTATGTCTGGATTTAGAGCATCTTTAAAAGGGGCATCAGGTATCGTATCTATTATTCCAGATATTGTAACTTTTGGTAAAGTTATTGGTGCAGGTATGCCTGTTGGGGCTTTTGCTTCAAGAGCCGAACTAATGGGACAATTAAGTCCAGAAGGTAAAATATACCAAGCAGGTACACTCAGTGGAAATCCTGTGGCTATGGCAGCTGGATTAAAATCTTTACAAAAACTCAAAGCAGACCCAACTATCTACGATAGATTGAATGAAAAAGCTGTAAGGCTTACTACTGGATTAAAAGAAGTCGCGATTAAAAATAATATTCCATTACAAGTAGATACAAGAGGAAGTATGTTTGGATTTTTCTTTTGTGAAAATGCACCTACAAATATGAAAGAGGTAGGGCTTTGTGATTTTGATAGATTTGCAAAATTTCATAATGAGATGCTCAAAAAAGGTTTTTACTTTGCTTGTAGTCAATATGAAACAGGTTTTGTTTGTGATACGATGACAAATGAAGATATCGATGCAACTATCAAAGCTGCTGATGATGTGATGGCGACTTTATAAACTAAAGTCAGAATTAAAATTAATTAAATAAAAAGGAAAACAAAATGATTAAACATATAGTATTTTTTAAACTTTCAGAGCAAGGTATGGATCAAAGAGATGTAGTAGTAGAAAAGTTAAATGCACTTAAGGATTCAATTCCATATATAAGAGCATTAGAAGTAGGTGTAAACTTTGCAGATGAAGAGAGAGCTTTTGATGTAGCACTTACTGTTGTACTTGATGATAAAGAAGCATTATTTAACTACGCTATTGATGATAATCATGTGGAGTTTGTAAATTTTGTAAAATCATTGGATACACATACAAAAGTTGTGGATTATGAGATAGAGAAACAAAAAGCAAGTACAGAATTTGGAAATGCAAGTATCATCAAAAAAGCAAATATCTATTTTGAAGGAAATGTAACAAGTAGAACAGTATACGAAGAAGATGGGAGTAGAAAAACTCTTGGTATCATGATGCCAGGATCATATACTTTTGCTGCTGAAGAAGCAGAACATATGGAGATTATCGCTGGAAATGTTGAAGTGGAGATCAAAGGTGAAGAGGGGAATATTGAAACTATTGTTGGGGGAGAATATTTTGAAGTACCGGCAAATACAAGCTTTGATATTAAAGTAAATGAGCCAACAGATTATTGTTGTACATATATACAATAAGCCTTATGTCAGATAATACAAAAAAACAAACTCAAGAAATACCTAAACATAAAGACAAGTTAGAAGCTTTGGACAATATGTCTTTGGGTATCTCTATCGTTGTAGCTATTGCTTTGGGTGTAGGGATAGGTTTACTTTTAAAATCTTGGACTGGCTATACATGGACTCTATGGATAGGTATTGCGTATGGTGTAGCAGCTGCTATTTTAAATGTATATAAGGCATATAAAAGAGCAAAAAAAGGTTTGGACAAATTAGCAGAAGATCCAAAATATAAATATGCTATGGAGCATGGAATAAATAAAGAAGACAATGATTAAGAAATCATTAAAGATATTTTTTATCATTGATATTGGAGTAGTTATCTTTTGTCTATTAATGGGACAATTAGATTGGCTTTTAAATACGCAAATAGCATTTTTAAGTTCTCTTATTGTAACAATTGGATCATATTTAGGATATGAAAGAAATGTTGATAATAGAGTAAAAAATCATGTAAATGAAGATGATAATTATGATGAAATGGACAAAATGGACGATAAATATGATTTGTATTCTCCAGAAGTTCCTGAGATAGAAGTAAATGAAACTCCTACTAAAGAAGAGATAAAAGAGGCTATGAAACCAATCAAACAAAACCATTTTGCAAATTTCAAATCAGGATTTGCAGGGATGGCTTCATTGTACAGAATATTTGGATATGTTGGTTTAGTTATTGGATTTTTTTATTTAAATAACAATGGATATTTACATATTTATTCTTATATTTTGGGATTTTTAATCGTTCCACTCTCTTCTCTTATCATAACTATCTCTTTAAAAAAAGAATATAATACAAAGGAAAAGTTGTAATATGAAACAATATTTAGATTTATTAAATCATATAGTAACAAAAGGTGTAAAAAAAGAGGATAGAACAGGTACAGGTACTACTTCTGTATTTGGATATCAAATGAGATTTGATTTAAATGATGGTTTTCCAATGGTAACTACAAAAAAGACCTTCTTAAAAGCTATCATTTCTGAATTATTATGGTTTATAGAAGGTTCTACAGATGAGAGAAGATTGGCAGAAATCCATTTTGGAGATAAATCTTCTAACTTAATCGGTAAAAAGACAGTATGGACAGCAAATGCAGATGCACAAGGGAAAGACCTTGGATATATAAATACAGATACAATCAAAGAATTAGGACCTGTTTATGGCGCACAATGGCGTTCTTGGATGGGTACTGATGGTAAAGCTATCGATCAATTAGCTGAACTGATACATCAAATCAAAACCAATCCAGATTCACGGCGTTTGATTTTATCAGCTTGGAATGTAGGAGAAATAGAAAAAATGGCACTTCCACCTTGTCATACTTTTTTCCAGTTTTATGTAGCACAAGGGAAACTTTCTTGTCAGTTATATCAAAGAAGTGCAGATTCTTTTCTTGGTGTTCCTTTTAATATAGCTTCGTACGCATTGCTGACTATGATGATTGCACAAGTTTGTGAGCTTGAAGTAGGGGATTTTGTACATACTTTTGGAGATGCACATATATATTCAAACCATTATGATCAAGTCAATCTACAACTTTCTCGTGAACCATTTGCATTACCAACGATGAAAATAAATCAAAATATTAAAAATATAGAAGATTTTAAAATGGATGATTTTGAACTTGTGAATTATGAATGTCACGACACAATAAAAGGGAAGATGGCAGTATAATGAAAATTTCAATGATAGTAGCATATGGTAAAAACTGGGAAATAGGGCTAAATAACGAAATGTTATGGCATATAAGTGAAGATTTTAAAAACTTTAAAACTATCACAAGTGGACATCATATCCTTATGGGTAGAAAAACATTTGAGTCTATTGGTAAACCACTACCAAATAGAACCTCAATAGTATTATCAAATAGTGGCTTTGAATATGATGGTGTTCATACTTTTAATGATATACAAAAGTCTATAAACTTTACAAGAGAATCAGGTGAAGAAGAATTATTCATCATTGGTGGTGCAAATGTATATGAATCTTTATTTCCTTATGTGGATAAAATGTATTTAAGCGAAGTTAATTTTGAAGGAGATGCCGACGCATTTTTAAAACCAATTGATTTTTCTACTTGGGATTTAACAGCAGAAAAAGAATACGATGCAATAATAGAAGATGAAAAAGTAAAAAGCCCAGCTTGGAAATTTAAAGTGTGGGTTAAAAAAGATTGATATTTAGAACTAAAATTATTAAAAAAAGAGACTAAATTATTATTTAGTCTCTTTTTTTGTAGTGGTCTTTTTTACTACTGGTTTTTTTGTCGCTGTTGCTTTCTTGGCTACTACTGTCTTTTTTGCAGGTGTTTTCTTAGTAGTTGTAGCCTTTTTAGCTGTCGCTGTTTTTTTAGCAGGTGCTTTTTTTGATGATGCTCCTCGTCTACCTTTAACTGGTTGGTTTTTGATAATCTCTTTTACTTCATCCCAATTTAAAGCTTTGATATCTTGCTCATCTAATTCTTTTGGCAGTTTATAATTCTTCTTTTTCGATTTGATATAGGGACCATATCGACCTATTATAATCTGTGTTTCTTCTTCTGGAAAATCTTTTAGAAGTGCTTTTGCTTTTATCTCTTTAAGTTCTTTTATTACCTCTAAAGCTCGAGGTAATTCGACAGTATATGGATCATCCTCTTTTAAAGAAAAATATTCAGATTTTATCTGTAAATAAGGTCCAAATCTACCTATATTGACTTTTATATCATTACCATTTTCATCTTGACCTAAAACTTTAGGAAGTTGCAATAGTACAAGTGATTCTTCAAGTGTAATGTTATTCACACTAATTGTATTTGGTATAGAAGCTATTTTTGGTTTTTCTTCATCTTCTTTTGTTCCACATTGTACATAAGGTCCATATTGTCCAACACGAGCAGTAATTGGTTTTTTAAGTTCAGGATGATCACCTAACTCTCGGATGTCTGAAAATTTTGCACGAGGAGCATTTTCTGTTTTATCTTCTACATTTTTTACAAATGGCTCATAAAACTCTTTCATAACATCTTGCCACGCCATCTCACCCTCAGCAATTTTATCAAATTCTTCTTCGACATGTGCTGTAAAACCAAGACTTACGATATCATCAAAGTGTTCAACTAAAAAGTCATTTACAACTGTTCCTATGAGGGTAGGTTTGAGTTTTTTATCTTCTGTTTTAATCACATATTCTCTTGCTTGAATAGTTGCAATAGTTGGAGCATATGTAGAAGGTCGACCAATACCCTCGGCTTCCATTTTTTTGACAAGGGCAGCTTCTGAATATCTTGCAGGTGGTTTTGTAAAGTTTTGCTCAGTGATGAGTTTTGTGAGATTTAAAGTAGTCCCTTTTTCTATTGTAGGTAAAATTTTTTCTGTATTATCCAATGCAGCTTCTGGGTCGTCACTTCCTTCTGTATAAGCTTTCATAAATCCAGCAAATACGATTCTTGTCCCTTTTGATTGAAATTCATACTCTTTATTCGCTCCAGCAGATATTTTATATGTTGTATTTGCAACAATAGCTTGTGCCATTTGCGTAGCTATTGTTCTCTTCCAAATAAGACTATAAAGTCTATATTGACTATGATCTAAATAGGGTTTTACATCATTTGGTTTCAAAGCCATATTTACAGGACGAATCGCCTCATGAGCTTCTTGAGCACCTTTTGCTTTACTTTTATAATGTCTAGGTTTTGCTAAAGCATATTTATCACCATATTCAGCAGTAATCACCTCTTTTGCAGCATTTGTAGCAAGAGTAGATAAGTTTACACTATCTGTTCTCATATAAGTGATTAAACCACCTGTATGTCCAGGGATCGTTACACTTCCCTCATAAAGTTGTTGTGCAACTATCATTGTTTGTTTTACACCAAAACCAGCTTTTCTACTTGCCTCTTGTTGGAGTGTAGAAGTTGTAAAAGGGGGTGCAGGATTTCTCTTGCTCTCTTTTTCTTCTATCTCTTCGAGTACATATTGACCTTGTTTACAAGAATCTTCAATGATTTTTGCTTCCGCTTCATTGTGTACTTTAGCAAGTCTATTATCTATTCTTGCTAAATCTGCTTTGAGTTCAGGGGTATTAAATTCTGTTTTAATTTTCCAAAACTCTACAGGGATAAAAGCTTCAATCTCTTTTTCTCTATCAACTAAAATACGAACAGCAACACTTTGCACCCGTCCAGCACTTAGACCATATCGTACTTTTTTCCATATTAATGGAGAAAGTTTATATCCAACAGCTCTATCAAGTATTCGTCGAGCTTGTTGAGCATCAACTAAGTTTTGATCTACATCTCTAGGACTTTCTAATGCATGTAAAATTGCTTTTTCTGTAATCTCGTGAAATACTATTCTTTTTAAAGGGTTTTTTTCAATTTTAAGAGCAGGGATAAGATGCCAAGCAATAGCTTCCCCCTCTCTATCTTCATCGGCTGCGAGATAGATAACTGTATCTTTATCGATTTGTTTTTTTAAATCGCTTATAACTTTACTTTTATCTCTTGAAACCATATATTGTGGTTTAAAATTATCTTCAGGATCAAATCCAAGTTTTGACTTTGGGAGATCTCTTACATGACCCATTGATGCCATTACTGTATAATTGGATCCTAGAAATTTCGATATTGTTCTTGCTTTTGCTGGTGACTCAACTATCACTAAGTTTTTCATGCATAGCCTTGCTTTTTTATTTTAATAATCGAATACTAACATAAAAAAATTAAAGTTTGTGTAAGTAGGAAATAAATTAAAAAAATTTATTTCCAGATTTATAAATTAATTTAGTATTATAATTTTATAATAATTTTAATTAAAATAGATGAAATTAACTCTTTCATGGTTAAATAAAGAGATAATGAAGCTTTATATGACATAAAATAAGATAAAATACATTAGTTCTAATATTAAGGTATTCTATGTCTAAATTAATAAAGTTGTTTTTGTTATTATTTTTTACTGCAACGTTAAATGCAAAAGTAATCACTCCGAGTGAAGTATATTCACAAGTTTCACTTATTAGACAAGAATTACATTCTATTATGAAATATTATGATATAAAAGATAGTAAGAAAGATATCGTAAAAAGAAATAAAATAAACGTTGCACTCAAACCTAGAAATGTATGGCAAAAATCTTATGAGATAATGATTAAAATTAATATCCTAAGAAATGCACATAATCTACCCACGATAAAACCTGTCAATATGTCTCCTGTATTACATGTAAATCCCGATTTAGTATATGAACAAACACAGCGAATATTGACTGAATTCAAAATATTTAAATTTCGCTTAGGACTACCCCAACAACAATTTGATGAAGAAAAGTTTTTTGATAAAACACCTAGTGATGTATTTAATGGTTTGAATAGAATATCTACTTCATTGGATTTATTAAATAAAGGGGGATTGACTCCTTCTTTTGTATTTGCAGAAAATATGAAAGTTTATGATGATATATCTTTGATATTAAACTTTTTAGAGATTGAAGATAAAACTATTCCTAGACTCAAAAATAAAAATGCTACCCCATATGTTACATTTGAAACGGGAATGGATATATTGAATAAAATAAAGTATTTACAAATAAATTCTGGATTAGATTTTGTTGATTTTAGTGGGTTTCGTAAGAAAAAAATAATTCCTAGTGATGTATTTAGTTTGACACAAATGATTTTGGCTGAGTTGCAAACAATTAAAGCATATATAGGATTAAAAGAAATTACAGCACATGCAGCTAATTATAAAACTAAAACACCTATAGAAGTTGATCAATTAATGAGTTGGAATTTAAGAAAATTAAATTTAATAGATTCATTGATAAAGGGGAAGTAACTTTAATGACCTCAAAAATAATAAGCTCTCATAAAGATTTTCATTTTTCGATTAAAAATAAAGTTTTTTGGCTATTTTTAATCGTCATTATTACCTCTGTCAGTATAGTGGGTTTTTTTGGATTTATAAAAGCTACTCAGTCCTATACAGAAGCATCAATGATCTCGAATTATCAAAAAACACTTGATTTAGCAAATAAGTTAGAGGGTATTTTACGAACTATTCCAAATGATGTGCTCTATGCAAGTGATTTTTATGCCTTAGAAAAATTGCTAGTTTGGAAAGAGCTAGGGGAAAAACGAAAAATAAAGGATTGGAAAAATATTTATACCTCTGCATTAAAAGATTATATGAATAGTGAAATTTCTTATTATAAAATTAGAGTGTTTTCATTAAATGGAGATGAAAAAATATCGATAAAGCGTAATAAAAAAACAGGTAAAGCGATGCAACTTGATATAAATAAACTTTCTAATAAGGCAGATAGAGACTATTTTAATGAGGCATTAAAATTAGAAAAAGGGGAAGTTTATATCTCGAAGATGAATTTGAATATAGAAAATGGAAGAATTGAAAAACCACTCATTCCAGTTATTCGATATTCTACACCTATCATCAATAAAAATGGTGAACTAAAAGGTGTAATTGTTTTAAATTTTGATGCAAACTATATTTTAAATGAAATTATAAAGAGAAAATCTTTAGATGGTAAAAATAATCTACAAGAATACTATCTATTAAATGAAGAGGGGTATTATCTATTTCATAAAGATAGAACTAAGATGTGGGGATTTCAATTAGGAGTAAACTTCAATTTTAATAATGATTACAAAGGAGTTTTTGATAAACTCAAAAATAATAAACTTAAAATATATATTGAAAATGACAAAATATATTCTATAGATAAAATCTATCCAAACAAAAAATATAATAAATATCGCTATTGGTATCTAGTAACTGTAATAGATAAAGATGTTGCTTTATCATTGTTACAAGAGTTTATATATCAATTTTTATTTGTTTTATTGGGTGTATTACTATTTGGTTTTATTCTTATCAATAAATATATCTCTAAATTAATAGATCCTTTAGCGATTGTTAGTATTCAATTACAAGCATTGTCCAAAGGTGAGATTCAAAAAGAAGATATTAACTATCTATGGGATGATGAAGTGGGTCAAATTGTAAAATCAACAAATATTTTGATAGATGCTATTGAAACAACGATTATTCAAGCAAATTCAATTGCGAGTGGAGATTTTACAAAAGATATTATACTCTTAGGTAAAAATGATAAATTGGGTATGGCACTTCACGGAATGACACAAAGATTAAAAGAGATTGCAAATCTTTCGAACAACTTAGCTGTAGGTAATTATGATGTAAGAGTAATTGCAAAAAGCGATAAAGATGAGTTAGGGTTGGCATTGTTAAGCACAATTGAATATTTAGAAGATATTACAAAAATAGCCGAATCAATTGCATTGGGTGATATTGATGTAAGATATGTTGTACGAAGTAAAGAAGATAGATTGGGATTTGCTATTTTAGAGATGCTTGAATATTTAAAATCTATTGTAAATCAAGCAAATTGTATATCTCAGAATGATTTTAGTCAAAGTATCGAAGCCAAAAGTAAAAAAGACAATCTTGGATTATCGATTGCTACAATGACTGAATTATTACGACAAAATTCAATAAAAAATAAAAATGAAATTTGGTTTAATGAAGGCTTACGTTTATTTTCAGATAAGGTAATAGGGATAACAAATCCATTAGTTTTATCAAATACAAGTTTAAATGAGACTTGTCGATATTTAAATATTACTAGCAGTATTATGTACTCATTTGATAACGAAAGTGATTTATTGGTGCTTACATCTTCTTTCGCTTTTTTAAAAGGGAAGAATACAAGAGAAGAATTTGCATTAGGCGAAGGAATTATAGGGCAAGTAGGACTTGAAAAAAAATTAATAGTAGTAAAGAATTTGGAAGAAAATGATCTTTTTATGGATACTGGTATTGAAAATTTACAAGCAAAAGAGATAATTGTTTTTCCTTTGGTACATGATAAAAAATTATTAGGTGTTGTGCAGATGCAAAGTGCTGTAACTTTTACAGCTATTCAAAAAGAATATTTAATGGAAGTGTCCCAAATTTTTTCTACTACATTTTTCACTTTAGTACAAAATCTTCAAATTAAAAAACTTTTAAAAGAGTCACAAAAAGCATTTGAAGAACTTCAATTAAAATCAGAAGAGATGCAAACTCAAAGTGAAGAGCTTCGCGCATCAAATGAACAGATGGAGGAGCAAGCAGTTCAATTACAAATTCAATCAGATAATTTACATGAAAAAAATAAAGAGATTGAACAAGCAAAACACGAGATAGATGTACGAGCAAATGAATTAGAAACATCCAATCAATATAAAAGTGAATTTTTAGCAAATATGAGTCATGAATTACGAACTCCTTTAAATTCTGTGATCTTGTTATCCTCATTATTGGCTAAAAATACAAAAAGAAATTTACTAGATACAGATATAGAAAAAATAGCAATAATAAATGAATCAGGAAATGAACTATTACGCTTAATAAATGATATTTTAGATTTAAGTAAAATAGAATCAGGAAAAATGGAGTTAATAGTAGATAAAATAGATTCTCATAGTTTATTAAGCAATTACTATGAGGTATTTTCACATTCTGCAAAAGATAAAGGAATTAATTTAATAATTAGCGATAACTATAAAAATACTTTTTACAATGATAAGGATAGATTAAATCAAGTAGTTCGAAATCTCATTTCTAATTCGTTAAAATTTACTAAAAAAGGATTGATTGAGGTGAGTATTTCTAAGTCAGAAAATTTTAAATTGCCAATTAAAATCTCTATTAAAGATACTGGAATAGGGATTGCAAAAGAGAAACAAGAGCTTATTTTCAAAGCATTTATGCAAGCTGATGGGAGTACAAGTAGAGAGTTTGGAGGAACTGGTTTGGGCTTGTCGATAAGTAAAGAGTTAGTACATTTGATGAGTGGTCAAATAGTGATTGATTCTATTGTTGGGGAGGGTTCTATATTTAGTATTTATTTACCAAATTTAAAAGATGAATATAAAGATAAAAAACCAAAAGATGTTTCAGAAAAAAGTTATAAGAATGAAACGGCTATAAATAGAATAAAAAAACCAGAAGTTTTGACAGATAAGTTTCTTATTATTGAAGACAATCAATCTTTTGCAAATGTGCTTAAAAATATCGTAGAAGAGCAAGGATTAGAAGCTTTTGTAGCACACACTGGTAAAGAGGGGATTTCTATAGCTAGAAAACACAATATAAATGGTGCTATCATTGATTTGGGTTTACCTGATATGTTAGGTATTGAAGTGATAAAAGAGTTAAAATCAAATCCACTGACTAAAGATATTCATATTCAAGTTATTTCAGGACAAGATATGGTAAAAGAAAATTTTGAAGATATTCGTATAAATGGTTACTTACAAAAACCTGTTTCTGCAGCACAAATACATCAAGCAATAGAAAAAATTGAATCTCAAAAAGAGGTACAAACAAAGTCTATTTTGATTGTTGAAGATAATATAGTACACTTAAATTCATTACATGAGTATTTAAATGAAGAGAGAGAATATGAAATTACTACAGCACAAACTCTTGCGGATGCAAAAAAGATAATTCAAGAAAAATACTTTGATATTGCCATAGTAGATTTGGCTCTTAGCGATGGAAGTGGGATAGAAATTTGTCAAAAAATATCACATAGTAGAGAAGATACGGTTGTTTTAATATATACAGGTCGTGACTTGAGTATGGATGAAGCAGATTATTTAAATGAAATCAGTGATGAAATTATCATTAAAAATCCAAACTCACATTTGCGATTTAATGATGAAATTACACGATTTTTAGAAACACCTTCTGCTACAGTGAATAAAAAGTTATCATCACAAATTACAAATTTAAATAAAGATTTTGGTAGGAAACAAAAACTTGAAAATAAAAAAGTCCTTATAGTTGATGATGATATCAAAAATATTTTTGTATTAAGTGCTGCTTTACAAGAGTATAATATGGATATTTCACATGCTAGAAATGGGAAAGAAGCTTTGGAGTTTTTAGAAAAAAATAAGGATATGGATATTATAATGATGGATATTATGATGCCCATAATGGATGGTTACGAATGTATGCAAGCTATTCGTTTAGATGAAAGTCTTAAACATCTTCCTATTATCGCAGTTACAGCGAAGGCAATGGAAAAAGATAAAGAAAAAGCTTTACAAAGTGGTGCAGATGATTATATTACAAAACCAATAGATTTAGAAAAATTACGAACAATGCTTATGATGTGGATAAATAAATAATTGATGAAAATTGATGAAGATTTACTGATATTATTTTTAAAGAGTATCAAAGAAAAATATGGAGATGATTTTCTAAATTATAATTTTAGTATGCTAAAAAGAAGAATTAGAATACATAGCATAAAGCTTTATATTGATAACTTTAATAGATATACACAATCTGTATTAAATAGTAGCGAAATATTTGATGAGATGTTTACCCATTTTAGTATAAATATTACAGAGTTTTTTAGAGAACCAGAGCAGTTAAAAAATTTTACAGAGCATATAATTCCCTATCTAAAAACATTTCCTTATCTCAAAATATGGTGTGCTGGTTGTAGTACTGGGGAGTCTCCATATACATTAAGTATATTACTAGAAGAGGTAGGACTTTTAGATAAGTGTCAAATATATGCAACAGATTTTAATAATCAAGTTTTATCAAGAGCAAAAAATGGACTCTATGATATAGAAAATTTGACAGAAGTTTCACAGAGATATATATCAAGTGGTGGTAAAAAAAAGTTTGAAAAGTATTTCATAAAAAAAGGTAAATATTATCAAATAAAAAAAAGAATAAAAGAAAAAATATTATTTTTTAATCACAATTTGGTAACAGATGGGCTCATAAATACTTTTCAATTAATCATATGTAAAAATGTAGTGATATATTTTAATCAAGAGTTAAAAAATATAACAATAAATAAATTTAAACAATCTTTAGTATATAATGGTTTTTTGATTTTAGGGAATAGTGAATACTTACCACAATCATTAGAAAAAGATTTTAAATTATATATAAAAAAAAGTAAGGTGTATCAAAAAAAATGTTAATAGATATTTTAATTGTTGATGATGTTAAAGCAAATTTAATATCATTGGAAGCATTGCTCAACACAATAGATCCAAATTTTAATGTAATCAAAGCAAATAGTGGAGTCGAAGCATTAGAATATGCCTTGACAATTCAACCAAAACTCATTATCTTGGATATTCAAATGCCTGAGATGGATGGCTTTGAAGTTGCACAGCTATTGAAATCGAATAAAAACACTCAAGATATTCCAATCATATTTTTAACAGCAGCTTATAAATCTGAAGAGTTTGTAGAGCAAGGATTTAGCTTGGGAGCGGTGGATTATTTGACAAAACCTATTGATGAACATCAGTTTGCAAATAGAATTAATTTATACACAAAACTCATTAAAAGTATAGAAGAAAATAGAAAAAAAGATGCTATCTTAAATGAACAAATTAAACTAGTAAGTATGGGTGAGATGATAGGAAATATTGCCCATCAGTGGAGACAACCACTCAGCGTAATATCAACAGGTGTTACAGGGATGCAAGTGGAAAAAGAATATGGTTTGTTAAGTGATGAAAAGTTTGACAAAACATGTACAATGATTAATAACAATGCCCAATATCTTTCTAAAACTATTGATGATTTTAGAAACTTTATAAAAGGTGAAAGAATAAAAAAACGATTTAATTTAAAAAATGATATTGATTCTTTTTTGCATTTAGTTGAGGGAAGTATTAAAAGAGCTAATATAAATATTATACTTAATTTAGATGAAAAAATAGTATTAGATGGATATGAAAACGAACTAACACAGTGTTTTATCAATATTTTTAATAATGCAAAAGATGTACTCATCAAGCGAGAAAATGCAAATCGTTTTATTTTTATTACAACCGAGTTAAAAAATGATACAGTAATAATTAAATTTAAAGATAATGGTGGTGGTATAGTACCAGAAGCTGTTAATAGAGTGTTTGAACCTTATTTCACTACAAAACACCAATCACAAGGAACAGGATTGGGTTTACATATGACTTATAATTTAATTGTAGATGGAATGGGTGGGTCAATAGATATAAAAAATTGTAAATATTCGTATAATAATCAGAAGCAAAAGGGTGCGGAGATAGTTATAAAATTTTTAATTTACTAAACTTTTGGTATAATAATTAAAAATTAACAAATTAGGATAATAAATTGTCATTAAAATTATTACAAAAACAAGCAAATACGATTAGATTTTTAGCAGCAGATATGGTTCAAGCAGCAAATAGTGGACATCCAGGAGCTCCTATGGGTATGGCGGATATTGCGACAGTTTTAAGTAAACATGTAAAACTTGATCCAAAAAACTCTACTTGGTTAAATAGAGATAGAGTAGTTTTTAGTGGGGGACATGCTTCGAGTATGGTTTATTCACTTTTACATTTATGGGGATTTGATGTTAGTATTGATGATTTAAAACAATTTAGACAAACAGGGAGTAAAACTCCAGGACACCCAGAATATAAACACACTCATGGAGTAGAAATAACAACAGGACCTTTGGGTCAAGGTGTTGCAAATTCAGTAGGTTTTGCTATGGCGTCAGCATATGCAAAATATGAACTAAATAGTTCAAATGATATAATTGATCATCATGTATATTGTTTTTGTGGTGATGGGGACTTGCAAGAGGGTATCTCTTATGAGGCGTGTGCAACTGCTGGGCATCAACAAACATCAAATTTAACTATTATTTATGATTCAAATGACATCACTATTGAGGGTGATATTAGTATCGCTTGGAGTGAAGATGTAGCGAAAAGATTTGAGGCAATTAATTTTGATGTTATTACTATAGATGGTCATGATTTTGAAGCAATTGAAAATGCTCTTAATAGTTCAAGAAATAGCGATAAACCTACACTAATCATTGCGAAGACAGCTATTGGTAAGGGAGCTGCTACTATGGAAGGAAGTCATCATACGCATGGTGCGCCTTTGGGTGTAGATGAATTGGCTGCTTCTAAAACAAAAGCAGGATTTGATGCAAATGCTTCTTTTGTAGTATCTGATGATGTTAAAAAAGCTTTTGATAAAACAGAATCGGGAAAAGTATTAAGTGCTGCTTGGAATGATTCTTTATCACAAGAAAATAAAGATAAAATTAATGCACTCATAAATCCTGTGTATACAAATATTCAATATCCTGATTTTTCAGAAGTTTCTGATATGGCTACAAGAGATTCAAATCATAAGATTTTAAATGCTATTGCTTTAACAATTCCTGGATTTATTGGTGGAAGTGCTGATTTAGCTCCTTCAAATAAAACTAACTTAACAGATATGGGAGATTTTCCAAAAGGGAGAAATATTCATTTTGGGATCAAAGAACACTCTATGGCAGCTATCACAAATGCTATGAATATTTATGGATTATTCAAAGTTTTTAATGCAACATTTTTTATCTTTTCAGATTATTTAAAACCAGCGGCAAGAGTAGCAGCATTATCAAATATTCCTACACATTTTGTATGGACACATGATAGTATTGGTGTAGGTGAAGATGGTGCAACACACCAACCAATTGAGCAATTGTCTCAATTTAGAGCTATGCCTAATTTTTATACATTTAGACCTGCTGATGCAACAGAAAATAGAGAGTGTTGGAAAACTGCATTGACTATGGATGCACCTACAGGTTTTGTATGTTCACGACAAAAACTTAGAAACTTAAAAGGTGCTAAAGTTATTGGTGATGTTTCTAATGGGGGATATCTTCTAGAAAAAAGAGAAGGTGCTGATATTACACTTATGGCTTCTGGAAGTGAAGTAGCATTGTGTTTGGATGCAGCAGCTGCTTTAGAAAAAGAAGAAATCTTTGTAAATGTTGTTTCTGTTCCTTGTTTTGATCTCTTATGCGAGCAAAGTGAAGAATATATTGAATCTATTATCAATGAAGATGAGATGTTTGTAATTGCTGTTGAAGCGGCTACTGCTGTAGAGTATTATAAATTTGCTGACCATGTTATTGGTATGAGTACATTTGGTGAAAGTGGAAAAGCAAATGAACTTTTTGAAAAATTTGGGTTTACTACAGATAAATTAGTTGCAAATATCAAAAAATTTGTAGCGTAAATTGTAGATAGATATGTCTTATTTATCGTGGCATAATGAACATGCTAATAAACATAAAAAGCTTGTAAAAAAGTTGTCTCATCTAAGTGATGATGAGATGATTGCATATTTTGATTTTGATAATATGGTGAAACAAGAGCCTGATTTTTGTGTGATGTACGCAAAAAATAAAAAATGTCATGACATGGAAACACTCAATTGTTATCTTTGTGCTTGTCCAAATTTTAGAGTAGGGGAAGTATCAAGTACATGTGACATCAAAAGTAAAGATGGAGGAAGTATCACTTCCAAAGATGGTTTTATACATCAAGATTGTTCTAAATGTCATGTGCCTCATAAAGTGAGTTATGTAAAAAAACATTTTAGTAGAGATTGGAAAGATATTATGTCTAAGAATTTTCAGTAGACTAGATATTTTAAGGAAAAATATGCTTAAAAAAATACTTTTGATAACTCTATTTATAACTAATATTTTTGCGAACAGTGATGATCTTGGTTTGACGCCATTAGAAAAAGATTGGATTAAAAATCATCCAGTTATAAATGTTGGTGGTGAAATGGACTGGGCTCCATTTGATTTTGTTGATGAAAATCGCAATTATAATGGATTAGCAAAAGATTATCTTGATATGATAGCTAGTATCGCAGGATTTAAAGTAAAGTATCATACAGGTAAAAGTTGGAAAGAGTTACTTTTGTCTATTAAGACAGGTGAAATAGATATGCTTCCTTCTTTGTATAAAAATAAAGAACGAGAAAAATATATCACTTTTACCCATTCTTATTTAACTCTTTCTGATTATATTTTTACTACAAGTCAAAATTCGGATTTAAACAGTCTTGATAAATTAAGTGGTCATACTATTGCACTTATAAAGGGATTTGATAATGTTTCTTGGATTAAAAAGAGATATCCTACTATAAAGATTATAGAAAAAAATACTATTTTAGAATGTTTAGAATCTTTAAAAATAGGTGAAAGTGTTGCTTTTGTAGGAGATAATCCATCTACAACTTACTCAATTAATAAGAATTTTATTACAGATATTCAATTAAATAATGTTATAGAAGAACGCAATCCTACGAAATTATATATGGGAATCAAAAAAGAATATAAAATTTTAGCAACAATTATTAATAAGGTTATTAAAAGCCAATTAGATGATAATTTATCTATCATATCTGCAAAATGGATGAAAGTTATAGAAAATAAAGATCTGATTTTGACCGATATTGAAAAAAAATGGATGAGTAATAATCCTATAAATAGAATTGCAGTTATGACATATTGGCCACATGACAAAAATGGAGATAGCTTTCATACTGAAATGTTAAAACTTATAAATCATTATAGTGGATTGATTTTAGTTCCTATTAAATTTGATAAATGGGGAGATGCTTATCTAAAAGCAAAGACAGCAGATGGAATACATGGTATTATGGGACTTAGTTGGAGCAAAGAGAGAGAGGATTTTTTTTCTTATACTGCTCCATATAGTTTTACACCAGCTCATCTAGTAACAAGAACAACAAATACTACAATCAAGACATTACAAGATTTAAAAAATAAAACTGTTTTATTAAAAGAAAATGAGATCACGCATAAAATTTTAAATGATAAAATTCCCTCTAGTAAAGTAATAGATTTTAAAACATCAGAAAATATGATAAAAAAATTGTCTGAAGATAGAAGTACAGATGCTTTATTTTCTTATTATATGGATCAAAATGTATTGAAAAAATATAATTTAAAGATAGTGAATAAAATATACGATCGTTATGGTGAAGTATCGATAGGTGTAAATAATTCATATAAAATTTTGAGTAATATTATTAATAAAACATTAAAGATTATTCCTAAAAAAGAGCTTTCAGATCTTCGAGATAAAGACTGGGGTAATATCAAAAGTGATACTAAAATTTCTACAAAAGAATTAAAATATATTGCTGAAAATAATCTTGTCAGAGTATGTACAAATCCAAATTGGGAACCAATAGAGTTTACAAAAGATGGTAAAGCACAAGGTATTTCTCTTGATGTTTTAGGTATTATTAAAGAAAAATTAAATATAAAATATGACTTTATTCCAACAACTTCATGGAAAGAATCTCAAGAGTTTCTAAAAGAAGGAAAATGTGATATTTTACCAAGTGCAACGAGAACATTACAAAGAGAAAAGTATGCTAACTTTACAAAATCATATTTAAACTATAAGTTAGCAATTATAACTCGTTCTAACGAACCTTTGGTAAGTAATTTTGAAAATATTGTATCAAAAAAGATGTCACGCAAAAAAGCTTCTGGACTTATTGAAAAATTGAAATTAAAATACCCAAATATTGAAATTAAAGAAACTTCTTCGTATAAAGATGCATTAAATAGTGTTATCTCTGGTGATACTTATTTTACTATCTCAACTGTACATGTCTTTTCCTATTTTAAAAGTAAATATACACTAAAAGATTTACAAGTTGCAGGATATTCTGACTTTGAATTTGATTTAAGTATTGCTGTTAGAAAGGATAAGGAAATTCTTCTAGGTGTTTTAAATAAAGTATTATTAACAATACCTCAATCTACTCTTCAATTGATACATGAAAAATGGGCGAGTGCAAAAATAGTCAAACATACTGATTGGGATTTGTTATTTAAAATATTTAGTGTTATTTTTCTTGTTGTTATTGTTATCTTAGTTTATAATAGAAGATTACAATCTATGGTTAATGCTAAGACTAAAGATATAAATGAACAAAAAGAAGAACTCATAGCTCTGATGGCATCTTTAGATAAAAATGTTATCTATTCAAAAACTGACTTGCAAGGTGTCATTACACATGTAAGTGAAGCATTTTGTACTATTTGTGGGTATACCAAAGAAGAATTATTAGGTAAATCATATAAACTACTCCGACATCCTGATATGCCAAGTAGTTTATTTAAAAAGATGTGGATAAATCTAAAAAAAGAAAAAATTTTTGAAGTAGAAATAAAAAATCTAAGAAAAGATGGTGGTTTTTATTGGATAAATTCACATATGGAACCAGAATATGATTCAATTCAAAAACATATAGGATATAGTGCAGTTATAACTGAGATCACAGATAAAAAAGCGATTGAAGAGTTAAGTAAAACTTTAGAAGCAAAAGTTGTAAGTCGAACACATGAACTCACTATGCAAAAAAAACAAATAGAAGGTATATTGGAAAATATTTTATTGCCTGTTTTAATCACTTCTAAAGATAGTAGAATAATTATGTATGCAAATAAATCTGCTGAGATTCAATATGGGTTACCTATTGATGAGATGGTCGGATCATCCATTGATCATGTATATACAATGAAGAATCAAAAGAAAATAATTTTAAAAGAACTTCAAGCAAAAGGTTTTATAGAAAGTTTGGAACAATCTTTTTCTACACATGCTGGAAAAGAATTTGTAGGATTATTATCTGTAAAACCTATTATGTATGAAGGAGAAGAAGCATACCTCGGTATGACAACAGATATAAGTTATCAAAAAAGAATTGAAGAAGAGATTCGTGAAGTACACAAGCTTACACGAGATAGTATTGAATATGCATCTTTAATTCAACACTCCCTTATACCGAGAAATGATTCTTTTAATAAATATTTTGAAGAGTATCTTACAATTTGGCATCCTAAAGATATTGTAGGAGGAGATATTTATCTTTTTGAAGAGTTAAGAGATAATAATGAGTGTTTATTGATGGTTATAGATTGTACAGGACATGGTGTACCAGGTGCTTTTGTAACAATGCTAGTAAAAGCAATAGAGCGTCAAATTATAGCGACAATAAAGCATAATCCAAAAGAGGAGGTGAGTCCTGGGAAATTATTACAAATATTTAATAAAAATATGAAAAAAATCTTGAGACAAGAAAATGTAGATAGTATTTCTAATGCGGGATTTGATGGTGGAATTTTATATTATAATAAAAAAGATAAAATTATTAAATATAGTGGTGCGGAAACTCCTTTATTTTATATAGATAAAAATAAAAAATTACAAATGATTAAGGGTGATAGGCACTCTATAGGATACAAAAAAAGTGATGCTAATTTTGAATTTAAAGACCATAACATTGAAGTTCAAGATGGTATGCAATTTTATGTAACAACAGATGGTTATTTAGATCAAAATGGTGGATCAAAAGGGTTTCCATTTGGGAAGAAAAGCTTTACTTCATTAATAAAAGAGTACAATCATGAGTCTTTTGCTGATCAGCAAGAGATCTTTTTGGATGAATTACATTTCTATCAAGGTGATGAAGATAGAAATGATGATGTTACTCTCATTGCATTTAAGATATAAAGGATATGTGATATGAAGTTTATGATTGTTGATGATTCAAGATTATCACGAAAAAAATTGTCTGATTTTGTTCGTATATTAGGGTATGAAGTTTCTTGTGAAGCAATTAATGGTGTGGATGCACTAGAAAAATTTAGAAAATTTGAACCTAATTATATACTCACAGATTTAGAAATGCCACAAATGAAAGGTGATGAATTATCGGAAAGAATATTAGAAATTAGAAATGATGTAACCATAATTATAGTTACTACAATTATGGATAAAAAAGAGTTATTAAATGTTATACGATTAGGAGTAAAAAAAGTTATGAACAAACCAATAACACTAGAAAATTTAAAATTATCAATAGATGAATTAAAGGAAAGAAAATGATTACTAAGCATATTGAAAATATTGAAAGCTTTCTTACTACAGATTATCTATCTTTGAAAAATAGTTTAGAAAAGTTATTATATGATTACAAAAGAAAAGAAAATAGACTAAATATGATTGTAAATCAAAGTGATAAACAACAAAAAATTCTTTTATCTTTAAATGAAGAGCTTGATATTTATAAAAATAAATTAGAAATAAAAGTTGAAGAAGAGATACTCAAAAGAAAAGAGAAAGAAGCTATGATTTTGCATCAGTCAAAACTAGCAGCTATGGGTGAAATGATGGATGCTGTAGCACATCAATGGAAACAACCTATAAATATTATCCATATGCATATTGATATGTTAGGATATGATTTTGAAGATAATATGGTAAATGAAGCATATGTAAAAAAATTACAAGATGATGTATTTAGAAATATACAGCATATGACAAATACTCTAAACGAATTTCGAACATTTTTTAGACCTAACAAAAATCCCGAAAATTTTTATGTACAAGATATGGTCAATAAAGTTTTACTCTTGGTAAAAGATGAATTTATTAAAAATACGATAAAAATCAATGTTATTGTAAAAAACAATTATCAACTATTGGGTGTAGAAAATGAATTTAAACATCTTATTTTAAATATTATTAACAATTCAAAAGATGCTTTTGTAGAAAATAATATTCACAATCGTCAAATAGATATAGAGATTGTATCAAATGATACAGAACAAATGATAAATATAAGTGATAATGCAGGAGGAATACCTGAACATTTATTAGAAAATATTTTTAATGCCAATATTACAACAAAAGAGGAAGGGAAAGGAACTGGAATTGGTTTATATATGAGTAAGCAAATTGCAATAAAAAATAGTGGTTCTTTAAGTGTAGAAAATGTAGAAAATGGGGCAAAATTTACATTCAAGCATGTTTTAGAAAATCAAATTTTATAAGCACAATTAATAAGATAAAGGATATAAAATGGATATTTTAGATATTCAAAAAATGGTAGAAAATAACGGTATAGTTTTTTTGACATATGGTGGTTTTTTAACACAATCATTAATTGCAGGTATGACAGAAGCTTTGGAAAGAGAAGCCGAAAAAAACGATATGAATATGGGTGTATCAAATAATATTTTTGTTATTTTTATCGAATTATCTCAAAATATGATGAATTATTCAAAATCAATTGAGATAAACTGTAGAGAAATAACACCAGAAGGACTTATTATAGTTTCACGGAAAGATGAAATATATGTAGTAGAGAGTCAAAATATAATTTCAATAGAAGATAAACTAAAGATAGAACCTATAATAGAAGAGATAGGATCTTTAGACAAAGAATCATTGAAAAAAAGATATAGAGAATTACGAAAAAGCGGTCATAATACGCATGAAAAAGGCGGAGGAATTGGTTTGTATGAGATAGCTAAACGGAGTGATAGTATAGAGTTTAATATCTATAAGATAAATGAAGATAAATATTATTTCAATGTTAAAACCAAAATAATTAATACTAAAAAAAAGGATAGATAAAATGGAAAATTTACATATAAAAGCAACAAAATATACGCCAGAAATAGATTTAGATATAAATGGTACAATTTCACTCGTAGGGAAATCTTACCCAGAAAATACATTTGAATTTTATGCTCCTATGATGGAATGGGTAAAAAATTATTTTACTAGTGGAGTAGCAGATGTTACAACTATTAATATAGAAATTATCTATTTTAATTCAAGTAGTTCAAAACTCTTTTTTGATCTATTTGATCTGTTAGAGGATAATGAAGATCATAAAATTGTTATCAATTGGATTTATGATGAAGATAATGAGAGTGCTTTGGAAGCAGGGGAAGATTTTGTTGAAGATTTTGTGAAACTAGAAATTAATTTAGTAGAAAAATAAGTAGTAAGCAATGAATAATGATAATAAACTTATCGCTGAAGTTGAGGAATTAAAATTTAATTTTCATACAACAACTGAAAAACTTATCAGAGAGATTAAGCGCCAAGATAAAATAATGTTTCGAAGTGATAAAAGACAGCGTCAAGAATATGATAATTTACAAATTAAACTACATCAAGTTGAAAAGCTACAAATTGCACAAAAAGATTTATTAGATGCTTTTATACATCTTATTGCGAGTGCTATTGATGAAAAAAGTCGCCATACTGGTGGACATTGTACTCGTATTCCTGAATTATCATTACTTATCGCAGATGCAGCCAATAACTCAGAAGAGGGTATCTTTAAAGAATTTACAATAGAAACTGAAGATCAAAAAAGAGAACTTTCTATTGCTTCCTGGTTGCATGATTGTGGTAAGGTTACAACTCCTGAATATGTTGGAGATAAAGCTACAAAATTAGAAACTATTACAAATAGAATACACGAGATACGAACACGGTTTGAAGTGATACATAGAGATAAAACTATTGAAGCATTAAATAAAAAGATTGCTGGTGAAGATGCTAAGATTACAGACTTATGGCTAGAAAAGGAACACAATAGATTAAAAGAAGAGTTTGAAATTATTGCAAATGCAAATATTGGCAGTGAATATATGGAAAATGACATCAAAAAATATATAAGAGATGTAGCATTACAAACTTGGACTAGAAATTTTGATGATACAATTGGTTTGGCAAGAGAAGAAAAAAATCGTGTTTTATTAGAAAAAAGTACTACACCACAAGTTGAAAAATTATTAGATGATAAAATACGACATATTATACCTCGAAACCATTTTGATTATGAAGAGTATGAAAAAATGGGTTTTAAAACAGAAGTACCAAAGGATCTTTATAACTTAGGTGAACTTTACAATATAACAATTTCTGCGGGAACTTTAAGCTATGAAGAGAGATTTAAGATACAAGAACATGTTCATATGACTATAAAAATGTTAGAACAACTGCCATTTCCAGATTATTTGAAAAATGTTCCTTTATATGCAGGAGCACATCATGAAACGCTTATAGGTACAGGATATCCTAGAAAACTTTCTGCTAAAGATATGCCTATAGCTTCTCGTATTATGGCTGTTGCTGATATATTTGAAGCATTAACAGCTGCAGATAGACCTTATAAAAATGCAAAAACACTCTCAAAATCAATAGATATAATGCATTCTATGGTTCAAAAAAAACATATTGATAAAGATATTTTTCAATTATTTTTGAAAAATAATATCCATATGGTATATGCTAAAAAATATCTTAATAAACAACAAATTGATACTGTAGATGTACAAAAATATTTAGATACATAAGTGAAAATTACGATTATTCTTTTTCGTCACTTTCACCTATCATTTCTAGTATTTCCTCATATAATTCAGCACATTCTTCTTTATCCAATTCTCTATTTTCTATCTCTTTTAAAATATCATTAAATTCATCACGCATTTCGTGGAGATCTTTAATCTCTTCATTTTGTTCAGGAGTCGTATCTTTATTTTTTGCTATATCTGCAAATATCTCATCGAGTCTATCTTCAATATCAAGCATAACAGTACTTTGTATTAACTCTTTTAATTTTAAATCACATCTTTTCATATAAATTCCTTGTAAATAAGTTTGCATCGACATTGTAACGATACAATTTTATCTTACATTTTAGCAAAACTTGCTTTAAAATAAAATGACTTGGGTGTAGGAAAAAATATTCTTTTAACCAATCCTAACTATTGAGCGTTATATTTTTATATATTGTATTTATATCAAGTTTTTCTTTCATTATTTTTATAAAATCATCGATTGTTTTTTTCTTATGAATTTGGAATATTTCATCATCGTATAAGCCATGTACAAAGGTACCTTTAATATTTTTGTTTTCAAAATACAATGGATATTTTTTACTGATACCATGGTGTATCTCAAATCCATCACAATAATTCCCAAATACTTTATAAACTTTTTTACGAAGTATTTTTTCTTTCATAAAAATAATATTATCATCAATAAAACCCAATCCTTTTTCTTTTGTAGGAATTAAAGTTTCAATGGATAAATCATCTATTATATTTTTGAACATCATTTGATAGCCACCACAAATACCAATAAGAGGTTTTTTTCTATTTTGTAACTGCTCAAAAAGTCCTGTTTTTTTTAACCAACATAAATCTTTTATTACTAATTTACTACCAGGTAAAATAACTTCATCAAATTTTTCAAGTGATATATTAGAGCTTACAAATTCTAAACAGATATCTGGATTTGCGATTAAGGGTTCAAAATCGTTATAGTTACTCATAAAAGGATAGGCAATAACGGCTATTTTTTTTGTTGCTTTTGAACAATTTTGCGTGAAATTCTTTAAGCTAGCACTATCTTCAAATCCTAAATTGAAAGGAAGATACGGTAATACACCAAGAACAGGTATTTTAAATCTATTTTCAATGATCTCTACACCCTCATCAAAGAGACTCATATCACCTTGAAATTTATTAACAATAACTCCTATGATATTATTTCTAAGTTTTTCAGGAAGTAGGTTATACACTCCCCAAATAGAAGCAAAAACTCCCCCTTTTTGAATATCTGCTACTAAAATAATCTTTGTATTAAAATTATCAGCAATATAGATATTAGAGAGATCTTTATCCATCAGATTTAATTCTACAGGACTTCCTGCACCCTCACATACGAGACAATCATATTTTTCATTTAAATAATTAAAACATCTATCTACAGCAGGTTTAAGAATATCTAGGTCTCTATAATATTCTCTTACATCTTTATTTTGTACAACTTCCCCCTCTACTATCAAAGAAGCGCTACTGCCACGACCAGATTTTAGTAATATGGGATTAAGATGGTAGGATGTTTCTACACCTAATACATCTGCTTGAAAATATTGTGCTATAGCTATCTCTTTGCCATCGTCACATACATGAGAATTATTTGAAACATTTTGAGCTTTAAAAGGAGCTACAGAAATTCCCATATCTTGTAAAATACGAGCAATAACAAATGTAATAGTTGATTTTCCAGCATCACTGCTTGTACCGAATATACTTAGATTTGAAATAGTTTGAGACAAATTGTACCTTTTAATTTTTTTGTAATAATATAAGTTTGATAGAGTTTATATAAGAGATAAAGATGATTAAGATATTGGTAATGTTATAACAAATTCAGCTCCTGTATATATTTTTTGATCATAATCATAAGTTCTGTTATGTACTTCAATATTTCCTTTCATCCCTTCACTAATAAGAGTGTATGTCATATGTAAACCCAAACCTGTCCCTTGATTTTTATGCTTTGTAGTAAAGTAGGGTTCAAATACTTTTTGTATAATACTATCCGAAATTCCACCTGCATTATCTTTTATATATAGTTTTATTTTATCATAAACAGTTTTATAGGTGATAAAAATATATTTTTTCTCTATCTTATTTTCAATAAATGCATCCTTTGCATTATTATAAATATTTATAAAGCATTGTACTAATTCATTTGGAAACCCATCGATAGTTTTTATTTCATCGATAGTAACAATGATAGTAATCATTTCTTTTTTTGAAGAACCCTCAATAAGATGTAAGAAACTCTCAATGGCACTTTTGAGAGTAAATACTTTTTTATCTCTATCGCCTTTAATATAATTTCTAAAATCATCAATCGTTTGAGACAAATATTGAGCATGGTTATTAATAGCATTACATGTATCAATAAGGTCAGTGTCTTTTAAAATTCCATATTCTTTTTTTACTACAATTCCCGTGGCTCCTGTAGAAATTGCAGAAAGTGGTTGTCTCCACTGATGTGCTATATTTCCAATCATCTCACCCATACTTGCCATCTTATCTGAATGAAATAATTTTAATTCAATCTCTTTACTTTTTGCAACCTCTATGATGATTTTTTGTTCTAAATTTTCATTAAGTTCTTTCAATTCTGTTGTTTTTAATTTTACTGCATTTTGTAGCATTTGCTTTTGATCAAGAGTTTTATACATAAAATAAAACAAAATACATAAAATAATAAATAAAACAATACGAATATGATTTGTATTATTGATAGTAACCTTTATAAATTCATCTTTTTCATAAGAAACAATCCAAGCTAAAACTTTGTTGTCAATATTATTTCTGATTGGTAAAAATGAAATGACATAAGCTGATTTATCAGTATATGTATTTGGATTAAAAACTGCAAATTGTTTTCCTTTTTTTATTTTATTTTTAATGATATTCTTAAGACCATGTATTTTTTTCTCTACAAGTATATGATATTCTTCTATTGTATGAACTTTTGGCATACTAATCATATAATCAGGATGCTCTATACTTTGAATATATTTTACTAATAAATCATCTCTAGCCCAAGCTTTAGAATCAAAAATATTCTTATTGACTAAAAAATGACTATGAATATTTGATACATTCATCAAATTATTTTGAAGAAATTCACTTGAAAAAGAGATTTCAATTGCACCTAAATACTCTTTTTCGTTGTTAAAAATAGGGTAAACATTCCTAAAAGCATGAGAAGTTCGTCCCTGTGCAAAACCTCTTATAAGTGTATGTTTTTTATTCACATAATGAAAATCAGATCGAATATTGCCAATGTCATCTCCATATTTAGAAATTTTATGAAATCGTAAAAATACTTTGTTATCTGGAAGTACAAAATGATATTGCAAAACACCTCTTTTTATTAATTCATTGTATTTATTTAATAAAAGAGAATGAAATTTTTTTCTTAATTTATCTCTTTGTTTAGGATCTTTAGTTTTGGCAGCATTTTTTAGTATTTTAAGTACATTTGAATTATTTATAAGTGAATGGTATTCAATATCAGCTGTTGTTCTTTGTTCATTAAGTAGTACTTTGTAGTGGTTTTGCAATTTGTGAATATGCGTATTTAATGCAATATTTATCCGCTGTTTTTTATTTATATCAGAAAGGATATAAAATATTATATTTATGACGATGAATGAAAACAAAAGTAGTAATAATCGATTTTTGATTTTAAGTCCTTTATATTATAGAAAAATAGATTTTACACTATATTAGTTTTTAAAGTTCTTTAATCTCTTAAAAAAGCGAAGAAATTAATAAGAAATTTTGAGACTAATAAAAATGGAGTAAATAAACTAATTATTTAGAAAGTATTTTTTAGATAAAATTGTTTGAGATAAACAGAATATATAAACTCAGTATATTTTATATATTGAGTAGAAAACTTTAAGGATGATTTTACAATGAATATATTAATACTTGGAAGCGGTGGTAGAGAATACTCTATTGGACTTGCTCTCTCAAAAGAAGAAACAGAACACAGTTTATATTTTATGCCAGGAAATGGTGCTACAACACAATTAGGTACAAATATTAATATCTCAGATTATAATGAATTAAGCCAATGGGCAAAAGAAAATACAATTGAATTAACAATTGTAGGTCCAGAACAACCGCTTGTTGATGGTGTTGTAGATATTTTTAAAGAAAATGGGTTGACTATATTTGGTCCATCTGCTGCTGCCGCTCAACTTGAAGGTAGTAAAGTATACATGAAAAATATTTTGAAAAAATACAATATACCAACAGCTGCTTTCATTGAAACTGAAAGTGAAGAAGAAGCATTTAATTTTATTGATAGTATGACAAAAACTCCTATAGTCGTAAAAGCTGATGGACTTTGTGCAGGTAAAGGTGTAATAATTGCTACGAGTAAAGCGGAAGCAAAAGAAGCTGTAGCTGGTATGTTAAGTGGTGAGAGTTTTGGAAATGCTGGAAATGCTATAATTGTTGAAGAGTATCTTGATGGATATGAATTATCTATTTTTGCTATTTGTGATGGTGAAAACTATGTAGTGCTTCCTGCGGCTCAAGATCATAAAAGAATAGGGGATGGTGATACTGGTCCAAATACGGGTGGAATGGGTGCATATGCTCCAACACCATTGGTAAATGATGATATTTATAAAAAAGTTGAAGAAAATGTCATCAAACCTACATTAGAAGGTATGAAAAAAGAGGGTGCTCCTTTTGAAGGTGTACTTTTTATTGGTGTTATGGTAGTAGATGGTGAACCAATTATTTTAGAGTATAATGTACGATTTGGTGATCCTGAGTGTGAAATACTTATGCCATTGTTAGAAAATCCAGTAAGTGAACTCTTTTATAAAGGGGCTACAAAACAACTTAATACATTTGACTTAAAAATGAAAAAAGATTTTGGTGTTGCTGTTGTTATGGCAAGTGCTAATTATCCATATAGTAGTAGTGAAGCTGCTGAAATCATTATAGATGAAATTCATGACGAAGATTTAGTCAAAAATTCTCATATTTCATATGCTGGAGTAACCGCTGAAAATGATAAACTATTTGCAACAGGTGGAAGAGTTTTATTATGTGTTGGGTTTGGTAAAACTATTGAATTAGCACGAAATAGAGCATATGCTTTATGTGGACAAGTTCATTTTGCTGGTAAAAAAATAAGAACAGATATAGCGTATCAAGCATTACAATAGTATGAATAATAAATCTGAACAGATTCATATTGAAAATTTACAATTGGCATCTATAAAGTCTAGAGTGAAAGCATTTGTAATAGATGATTTATCTATTACACTTTTAGTGATTGTTATTTTATGGGACAAAATTTCTGCATCCAATGGAGATTTGATGGCAACTATGATGATTATGAATGAGGCATTTATACAAATAATCCTTCTTAAGTTTGTGTATCAATCATTTTTTATATGGTATTACGGAGCAACTATAGGTAAAATTGTTGCAAAAATTCGAGTCATAGATTTTGATACTTGCGGAAATGTTAAGTTAGCAAATGCTTGTATTCGTTCCGCTGGTAGAATTATGAGTGAAGCGATATTTTATTTGGGATTTTTCTTAGCATATTTTGGTGATTCTCGACAAACATTTCATGATAAATTTGGAAAGACATTAGTTGTTGATGTATAAAATATTATTACTCCTTATAACTGTATCTCTTTTTTCTTTTGCAAAAGAGAGTTTAAAAGATGAAAATGTACAAATTCTTGCTCAAAACTTAGAAATTAAGAATAATATAGTAAATGCTTCAGGTGAAATAGTTGTTTATTCTCAAAACTATTATATAACAGCTAATAGACTTATTTATAATCAAACAGATGCAACACTAGAGTTATTTGATGATGTTAATATTATTAGAAATAACGATATTTTAAGTTATTCTCAATATATGTTTATCGATCTTAACAAAGAGATCAATAATTTTAAACCCATATTACTTTTAGATAATACAAATAAATTATGGTTTAATGCAAAAAGAGCATCAAAAGAAAAAGATTATTTTGATTTAGAAGAATCTACATTATCTAGTTGTGATTGTAAAGATCCTGCTTGGAGTATTAGTTTTAGTAGTGGAGACTATAATACAACTAAAAAATGGATAAATGCTTATAATACAACTCTTTATATAAAAGATGTTCCTATATTTTATACACCATATTTTGGATTTCCTACTGATAAAACAAGAAGAACTGGGTTTTTAAAACCTACTATTGGATATTCCCAAAGTGAAGGTTTTGTATATGCACAACCAATTTATTTTGCACCAAAACCTAATTATGATTTTGAATATATACCTCAAATAAGGTCAAGTAGGGGGAAAGGGCATAGCATAAAATATAGATATATTGATTCATTATATTCTTCATTGAACTTTGAAGCTGGAATGTTTCTAGAAAAAGAAAGTTATCAAGAAGAAAATGACTTGACAAATCAAAGACATAGAGGCTGGAATTTAGAATATAAAAGGTCTAAACTTTTCTCTTCAGCTGATAATAGTGATGGTTTATTAATCCAATCTGAATACATGAATGATGTTGATTATATAAATACAAAATATGATTCAAGTATTACTAATAATACAGATAATTCAATAGAGTCTAAATTTAAGTATTTTTTTAATACAAATAAATATTATATTGATATTGAAACAAATCATTATGAAGATATTTCTGATGATAGCGAAGATAATGAGTTACAGGAAATTCCTTCAGTAAGTTTTCATAACTATTCAAATGGTCTATTCAATAACTTCTTTACAAATTCCATAAATGTAAGTACTAACAGACAAACTAGAAATACAGGAGTAGGTGGAAAAACAACCGAACTTTATATACCTATAGGATATCATACTTATTTATTTGATGAATATCTTAATTTTTCTTTTAATGAAGAGATCAATTATAGTAATATAAAATATACAAACTCCAATTATGATGAAGCTAATTATGGTGAAAACAATCATGTCTTCTCCCTCTATACAGATTTAGTAAAATCTTATACAAACTATATCCATACACTCAATTTTAATGTAACATATACAGACTCAAATACTTTTAAAGAAACAGGTGATATATATGATGCCTCAAATTCAAATACAGACGAATTAGAATCATTTGCAATAACTCAGTCTAAAAATAGTTTATCTTTTGGATTCGAACAGTCGATTTATCGTAAAAAGACACTTAAAGAGATAGTTAAACATAAAATTAATCAAATTTATAGTTATAATAAAAATATGAATAGATATGAAAAAGAGAGTTTAGAAAATGATTTAGCTTTTAATTTTGATTATGGGTCTTTATCTAGTAGGTTAATTTATAACTATTTTATAAAAGATTTTACTACAAATTCTGCAACTTTAAGATTAGAAAAAGATGATTATTTTGCTGAAATTTACTATACTCGTTTACTTACGGTAAGTGATGAAGAAATTTCAGCAGAAGAAAAAACTATTACATATAATTTTGGATTTAATTTTTTAAAGTATTATTCATTTTCTTATAAAGATGAATATGATCTTATTGACAGTGAAAGTAACAATAAAGAGTATATTTTTAAAATAGATGAAAAATGTTGGGCAATTGATTTTAAATTGATTGATAGTTTAGTAGCATCTGATACTACATCTAGTACAAATGCTTATAGACAAAAAATAATATACATAGAATTTAATTTAAAACAATTATTTCAAATAGAACAAAACTATAAACTTCAGGATGGTAATTAAGTAATTGAAAATAGATAAGACACGATTTAAGAATAGAAAAGATGCATTTAATCAACTTTGTGAGATATTACCAATTAAAAATATGCAAAATGAAAAATGGATAATTTTAGCAATATCTTGTGGAGGTGTTCCCATTGCAATTGATTTGTCAGAAAAATTAAAAGCAGATTTTGATTATCTTTTTACAGAAAAGATTTTTACTTCAAAAAATAAAGAGTGTGAGATAGCTATTATCACAGAAACTCAAGAGATTGTTATTCATGAAGAACTTATGAAATCATTTGATTTAAATCTTGAAGAGATATATGAAGATTCAAAAGTAGCTTATTTGAATAATATCTCAAAATATAAAGCAAAATATCGAAACAATTTGGATATAATAAGTTTAGAAAATAGAAATGTTTTACTGGTTGATGAGGGTCTAAATACAGGTTTAACAATGATGGCTTGTATAAAGTCTGTTATTAATGAAAAAGCAAAATCTATCTATGTCGCAGTACCTGTTTTGCCTGAAGTTACGATACATGATATAGAAACTATAGCTGATGATCTCTATTATATCAAAGCACCTTCACATTTTGTTTCAATTGATTTTTATTATGAAAATCTTGAAGAGATAGAATTAGAAGACATGGAAAAATTAAAATATAATTATAAAAAGGAAAATAATGTCAACAATATGTGAATTAGAATTAAACAATAACAAAGAGGTTTTTGAGTTTGATAAAGTAGCAAAACAAAGTAATGGTTCAGTTTTATTAACTGTTGGAAACACTGTTTTAATGGCTACAGTCGTATCAGAATTTGATAATCCTGTAAGTGAAGACTTTACACCACTTACTGTACAATATATAGAAAAAACATATGCAGCAGCAAAATTTGCTGGAGGATTTATAAAGAGAGAAGGAAAAGCAAATGACTTTGAAACACTTACATCTCGAGTTATAGATAGAAGTTTAAGACCACTATTTCCAAAAGGATATGTATATCCAACAACTATAACAGTAATGGTATTAAGTGTTGATGTAGATTCAGACTTACAAGTATTGGCATTAAATGCAGCAAGTGCTGCTTTATATACATCAAATATTCCTGTAAATAAATCTGTTTGTGCAACAAGAATTGGTAAAATTGACGGCAATTTAGTTCTAAATCCATTGTTAAGTGATATGAAAGATTCTACTTTAGATTTGTTTATTGCGGGAACATCTAGTGAGCTATTAATGATTGAAATGAAAGCGATATCAACATCTGAAATGGTAGAAGTTGATATTGAAAGTTTTACTAAAATACATAATATCAATGATATTAGTGAAAATGATTTGGTTGATGCAATTGCTATGGCATCTGAAAATATTACTCAAACCAACGATACTTATGAAAAAAGCTTTGAACTTGCAAAACAAAAAATAGAAAATGTAGAATTATTCGCAACAACAATTGAATTATCTTTGATTGATTATGTTGCAAATAATTATATATCAAATATAAAAGATGCTATAAAAGTGATGGCTAAAAAAGAAAGATTTAGTGGATTAAAAGATATTTCAAAATTAATTGCAAAAGATGAACATTGTATTGCAAAAGAGATAGAATTAAAAGATATTCAAGAAGCTGTTGAAATTGTCAAGAAAACCGTAGTGAGAGATATGATTATCAATGAAAAATTAAGAGCAGATGGAAGAGGTCCCTCAGATGTTAGACCAATTTCTATAGAAACAAATATTTTACCCTCAGCACATAGTAGTTGTTTATTTACAAGAGGTGAAACACAAGCACTTGTAGTTGCAACATTAGGAAATAATAAAGATGCCCAAATGTATGAAACTCTTACCTCAAAAGGAAATGAAAATGAAACATTTATGGTTCATTATAATTTTCCAGGATTTAGTGTAGGGGAAGCAAAACCTATTTTTGGTGTAAGTAGAAGAGAATTAGGTCATGGTAATCTTGCAAAAAGAGCTTTAGAATCCTCTATAGATAAAGATTATACTGATACTATTAGATTGGTTTCCGAAATTTTTGAATCAAATGGTAGCTCTTCAATGGCTACTGTTTGTGGTGGATCTATGGCATTAAAAGCAGCAGGTGTTCCAACTACTTCCCTAATTGCAGGTGTTGCGATGGGAGGTGTTTTTCAAGATGATAAATATGTTGTTTTGACTGATATTATGGGTCTTGAAGATCATGATGGTGATATGGATTTTAAAGTAACAGGAACTTTAGAGGGTATTACTGCATTACAAATGGATATAAAATTAGGTGGAATATCACTTGCTGTATTAAAAGAAGCATTAGAGCAAGCAAAAGAAGGAAGAATTCATATTTTAAAACTTATGGAAGAATCAGCAAAAAATATTGTTCCAAGTGATGCTTTACCTTTAATTGAACAGTTTAGTATAGACCCTAGTAAGGTTCTAGCTGTTATTGGTAAGGCAGGATCTGTAATAAGAGAAATCATTGAAAAATGGGATGTGTCTATTGATCTTGATAAAACAAGTGGAAATGTAAAAATTACAGGAAGTGATAAAGATAAAATATTGGGAGCTTCTGCACAAGTTAAAAATATATCTTCAAATGCAAAATCTTTTCAAAAAAAAGAAACTATTAATTTTGAAAACTTGTATAAAATAGATGATGTTCTTGAAGGAAAAGTTGTAAGAATAGCAGATTTTGGTGCTTTTATCGAATTACCTAAGGGTGGTGAGGGATTACTTCATATTTCAAAAATTTCTAAGAAAAGAGTTTCTAGTGTAAAAGATGTTTTAAATGAAAACGATAAGGTAAGTGTTAGGGTTTTAAAAATTAGTAAAGATAGAATAGAATTAATTTCATCAGAAATCTAAAAGATTTTTTAGATTAGTTTAAACTAACTTTAGTTATAGTTATTAATATAAATTGTCATAAATTCATTTGAAGGAAAAATAAATGAAATTGTTAATTGTAGATGATTCTACTATGTTACGAGATATGCTTTCATATGCATTAAATGAGGGTGGTTATATGGATGTTGTAGAAGCTTTTGATGGTATAGATGGTCTAAAAAAAGCAAAAGAAACAACATTTGATTTGATAATTACTGATGTAAATATGCCAAATATGGATGGCATTGCTCTTGTCGGTGAATTACGATCTTTGCCTCAATATGAAAAAACACCTATTTTGGTTTTGACTACAGAAAGAGGTGATTCAATGAAGTCAAAAGGAAAGGCATCTGGTGCTACTGGATGGATAGTAAAACCATTTGTCCCAGATCAGCTGTTAAAAGCAGTCAATATAGTATTAAAAAGATAATAAAGGTATAAAATGTCTGGATTTGATATAACAATGTATAGAGATATGTTTGTAGAGGAAGCTGAAGAGCTTTTTGAATCTGCTGACAATGTTTTGTTAGAAGCTGAAAATAATGGTTCTTTAACTGATGATGAGATGGGACAACTTTTTAGAGATGTTCATACTTTAAAAGGAAGTGGTGCATCTGTAGAGCTAGCTTATTTTGCTGAATTTACACATGATGTAGAAAATCTGATGGATAAGCTTAGAAATCATCAAGTTACATTTATTCCAGAGATGGCGGGAACATTAATAGATGGTCTTGATGTCATGAAAGATATATTACAAATGGAATGTGATGGTACTATTGATAGAGACATCTTTACAGAAAAAACTGCAGATTTACTTCTAATCATTAGATCCTATATGAAAGAAGGTAATGATGAAGTTGTTGTTCCAGAAAAAGTTGTAGATGATAAAAAAATAAACTCTAATGAAGTAGCTAGTATTAGAGAAACAACTTCAAAAGGTACATCTTGGGGTTTTTTTACAGAAGAAATTATTGCAGTAGAAAAAGTTTCTAAGGATGATGCAAGCGGAAATTTTGGTTTTTTTGATGATACAGATGATATTACACCTACTGCTCAATTAGAAATAGAACAAGTTAATGAACCTGTTGTTAATGTGCCTAAGATAACTCCTGTAAAAGAAATCATACCTGAAGTTATTAAAAAAGATAAAGTTATTAAAGAAACTCCAACTTCTAAAAAAGCAGCGGCAAGTACAATTAGAGTAAATCTTGATAAAATCGACTTACTGATGAATAATGTTGGGGATCTAGTAATAACTAATGCTATGTTGACACAATATAGTACTACAATAGAAGATCATAAGGTGCGTACCTCAGTATTGGAAAGACTTGAGCTCTTAGAAAGACATATACGAGAGATGCAAGATTCTATTATGAGTATTCGTATGGTACCAATGGAATCAATATATTCGAAATTTCCAAAAGTTGTGCGTGACATCTCTAAAAAATTAAATAAAAAAATAGAGTTCAAACATGATGGTGATAGTGTTGAAATTGATAAAGCAATGATTGAAGGATTAACAGATCCATTAATGCACATTATTAGAAATTCACTTGACCATGGTATTGAGATGCCGGAAGAGAGAGCCGCTTCTGGCAAACCAGAAACGGGTATTATCACTATTGCAGCAGAACAAGCAAATGGACAAATGATTATTACAATTCAAGATGATGGTAAAGGTATACCAGCTGAAAAAGTTGCCATGAAATCTTTAGAAAATGGATTAATTGATCAAAATCAATTTGATACAATGACTGATAATGAAAAAGCTATGCTAGTTTTTGGAGCAGGTGTAAGTACTGCTGATTCTATTACTGATATATCAGGTCGTGGTGTAGGTATGGATGTTGTAAAAACAAATATTACTAAACTAGGTGGTATTATCAAACTTGATACAGCAACTGGTGTAGGAACTACAATTACAATTATGTTACCATTAACATTAGCAATACTAGATGGCCTTGATATAGCTATTGGTGATACTAAATATATTTTACCATTAAGTTCAATTGTTGAATCCTTACAGCCTACCTCAGAAATGATTAAAAAAATTGGTGATGGTACGCAAGATCTATTGATGTTAAGAGAAGAATTTATACCTGTTGTAAGACTCCATCAATTATTTGATATTGTTCCTAAGCATACTCAGCTTGAAAAAGGTATGTTAATTGTTGTAAAATCAGGTAATTTAAAGATAGCTATGTTTATTGATGAGTTTTTACATCAACATCAAGTTGTTGTAAAGCCTTTGGACAAAAATTTTAGGAGTGTTGAAGGTGTTGGTGCAGCTACTGTCCGAGGTGATGGGAGTATAGGTTTGATTTTAGATATTATGGGAATAATTGAAGTACAAAAGAAAAATGAAAAATTAAATTTAAATGCAAAAGAATATAATTTAGCAGCTTCTTAAAATATGAACAATACTAATAAGTTGCACGAAAAAGTAAAATTAATTCTTTATTCTCTAACAGGAATTACTCTTACGGAAAATAAAGATATTATGATAAATAATAGACTTGATAAATTAAAAAGAAATACAGACTACTCAGGTAAAATTGAAGATTTATTATCTTTGATTGAAGATGGCAAATATATAACAGAGTTTATTAACACTTTTACCACAAATAAAACACATTTTTTTCGAGAAGATTTTCATTTTCTTGATTTAAAAGAGAGAGTCTTACCAGAATTTTCTAAATTAAATCAAGAGATCAAAATGTATTGTTCTGCTGCTTCAACAGGTGAAGAGCCTTATTCAATGGCAATTACTATAAAAGAGTTTGATCCTTTATTAAGAGCTTCTATTGTTGCAACAGATATAGACACAGATGTTTTGCAGCATGCTGCAAATGGTATTTACAGATTTCAAAAAAGTTCTAAAGAATTTCCAGAATGGATTAAACCACAAAAATATTTTAAAAAAAGAGTACAAAAAAGTTTGATTGGCGATGAAATACTAATCAAAGTAAATGATGATTTAAAAAAGATGATTACATTTGCACAAATGAATTTAAATGATATTTCGTATCCTTTTGAAGCTCATCAATTTGATGTAGTATTTTGTAGAAATGTACTTATTTATTTTTCTGTAGAAGATCAAAATAAAATTTTAAAAAAACTATTTCATCTACTGAAAATTGGAGGTACGCTTTATATTGGTCATTCTGAAAATCCTCATGATTTAATTCATTATGCTAAAAGAGTTGGGCAAAATATTTTTGTAAAAATCAAGGATATAGTATGATTACACTTGGTCATAAAGATGGTTCAATTGAAAATATTTCCAATTCTCGTATTACACAGATTGTTAAAGGGATGAGAACACATACTATTATTGGTGGAGAGTTTGCTGTCGTTAATGATAGTGAAGGGATTGGTTTTAAAACGCTTCTTGGGTCTTGTGTTGCTATTATGTTTTATGATAAGAATACAAAAGTCAAAGGTATGAATCATTTTTTATTACCTGCAACTGATAATTCAAATGAAGATATGAAATATGGTCTTTATTCTGTAGAAGCAATGCTCAATGAAATGTATAAATTAGGGTGTAAAAAAGAAAATATGGCAGCGAAAATTTCTGGAGGTGCTGATATTATGAATATGTTAATGACAACAAAGAGTATTGGACATAGAAATGTTGAGTTTGCGCATACTTTTTGTCGTTCAGAGGGATTTAGAATCCTTTCTGATCATACAAGAGGAAATGATGGTCGTGTAATTTTAATGGGTAATAGATTTGAAACTTTCATTAAAAATGTTGATAACAATAATACTTCGAAAAAAGTTGCATCAGATGAAAGAAAACTTCAAGATGAACTTTCTATACGTCAGCCTGCTACTTCTGAATATGTATGTGGTACTGGAATTTTTGATGAAGACTCTAAAAAAGAGGAAACTATGGAGATGGAGTTTTTTTAATGTATACTGTTTTAGTACTAGATGATTCTATCTCTATGAGAAATATAATTAAGGATATAATTAATCAATTAGATGAATTTGAAGTAGTAGATACAGCATCAGATGCGTTTGATGCACGAGAGAAAATTAAGTTACTAGAACCTGATCTTGTTACTGTAGACATCAACTTACCTAAAATGAATGGTGTAGTTTTTTTAAGGAATTTAATGCGATTACATCCAATGCCTGCTATAGTTATTTCAGGTGAAGCGGTGAGGGGAAGTGATATTTTTGAAGATGGTGCAATTGGCTTTGTTTCAAAACCCGAAATTGGAAAATCTTTAGTTGAGTTTAGTTCAAAAATTAATGAAACTTTATTGAGTTTAACTTTTTTATTAAGTAAATATACTTTAAAAAAACCAAAACCTATTAAACCCATTACTGAACAAATCAAAAAAGTTGATCTTTCAGAAGGATTACTTGAAAGAAAAGTTCATCCAGATGAAGTTTATTCGAGTAATCCCGCACTTATAGGTGGCAATAAAATAATAGGAATAGGGTCTTCTACAGGGGGAATTGATTCTCTATTAACTGTGTTTAAAGAGTTACCATCAGGATTACCACCCATTGTTATTACTCAGCATATTCCTTATGGATTTTCTAGTTCTTTTGCTCAAAGATTAAATGATAATTCTGCTGTAATTGTTACAGAAGTTGAAAAAGAAACTATTTTGGAAATAGGACATGCTTATTTAGCCCCTGGAAATATGCATTTGGAGGTAATAAAAAATGGTTCACACTATTTAGGTAGATTATTAGATATTGGAAAGGTAAGTAGACATAAACCAAGTGTTGATATTATGTTTAGAAGTATAAATAACAGTGCCGGTGCAAGTGCAATGGCTATTATTATGACAGGTATGGGTGATGATGGTACAATTGCAATGTTAGAACTTTATAAAAACAATGCATATACAGTAGCTCAAAATGAAGAGAGTTGTGTAGTATTTGGTATGCCTGCACAAGCCATCAAAGCTGGTGCTATAAAAGAGATATGTCATCTCAATGAAATAGCTAGATATATTATCAATTATTCAAAAAATATGAGAAAGTAGAATATGAAAATTAATTACAAACTTTTTACCCTTCCTTTAGCAGTTTTGTTTGCTCTTGTATATATCACTTTTATATTTTCATCTGAAATAGATAAATTGAAAAAAAAGATTGATAGTATATATTTTGGAAATTTTGTTCCAGTACATAAATTACATATTATTAAAGAAGAATATAATAAAATCATTATAAATTCAAAAAGTTATTCTGCAAGTAAAGAAATTATTATTAAAAATTGGAATTATTATAATAGTCAATATAAATCTGAGCAAGAGAGAAAAATTGTAGAAAAAATCAATAATCAAGTAAAAAAATCATTTCAAAAGAGAAATAATCAATTTTATAAATATATAATAAAACAGATAGATCTATTAATACAATTTGAAGTTTCTTCAGCATACAAAGAAAGGAAAGATTTTTTAATACAGTCTGAAAAGGTTAATAATTATCTCTTTTATAACCAAATTTTTATTATCGCTTCTATAATAATTTTTATTTTTACAATAGTATTAATTATTATTAAAAATAATAATAAAATGGAGCATCTTGTAGATAAATATAAATCTGACTCAATTACAGATGGCTTGACAGGTTTGTATAATAGAAAATATTTTGAAACTATTTTAGATGAAACAATTATTATAAGTAAAGAAAATAATTGGAGCAATGCTTTTGTAATGATGGATATAGATTTTTTTAAACAATTTAATGATACTTATGGGCATGATGCAGGAGATGTTGCACTCAAAACAGTTTCTCATGTTTTAGATATGATATTTAATAAAGAATATGACTATGCTTTTAGATTAGGTGGAGAAGAATTTGGTATAATAATATTTAATATAGAAAGAAGTACTTTAGAAGAGAGACTCAAAAAATTTCAAAAAACTATTGCTTCTCAAAAAATAAAGCATGAAGCGAGTAAGACATCATTTTTAACTCTATCTATGGGTGTTGTTTTGATTGATAAGAATATTTATTCTCTATCAAAAACAGATATTTACAAATTGGCTGATAAAAAATTATATCAGTCTAAAGAAAATGGAAGGGATCAGTATACATTATGACATTTTTATTTGATAAAAACAATCATTTTAATTTAGCAAATATAGTTACATTTTTTAATATAACAGCGGGGGTATTAGCAATATATTTTATTACCCACCAAGAATTTTTTGGAGCAGCATTATTTGCATGGCTTGCAGGTGCATTTGATATTTTGGATGGAAAAATAGCTAGAAAATTTAATTTATCAACAGAATTTGGTGTTCAACTTGATTCTTTTGGTGATTTTCTTTCCTTTGTAATTGTACCTGTAATGTTTGTATATTTTGCCATAATAGATGGAAAAGAGTTACACTTTTTAAATACTGTATTTGTCGCATTTACATTTGTATATTATGTTATATCTGGATTAAGAAGATTAATTCAGTTTAATATAAACACAGATGCTGGAGAAGTTAGTAAGTATTTTACCGGTGTTCCTACTCCATTAGGAGCTATATTATTATGGGCTGTTTATTTAGGTTGGATATATGAAATTATTCCAAATGAAAATATAATTTTACTACTAGTTGTAGGGATAGGATATCTTTTAAATTCAAAAGTAAAAATTCCTCATCCTTAATGAGATTTATTCATTAATGTATTATTTTATTTTGATGATACATTAATTATTGATTTATAGTTTTTTCAAAACTTAATCATTTTATATCTATAAAATAATCCAAAGCTATACTAATTAACTCGAATCCTAACTTAATTAACACAACTCATATATTTTTAATAACATTTTAGGTAAAATAATTGTATTTTAATTAAAGAGTGTAACATATGGAAAAAGAAATAATAGAAAAACAATTAACAGGTTCTCAAATAGTTATAGAAGCATTGCAAAAAGAAAATACAGAAGTTGTGTTTGGTTATCCTGGTGGTGCAATTATGAATGTCTATGATGAGATATATAAACAAAATCATTTTCAACATATATTAACAAAACATGAACAAGCAGCTATTCATGCAGCAGATGCTTATGCACGATCAAGTGGAAAAGTAGGAGTAGCAATTGTTACTTCTGGGCCAGGTTTTACAAATGCTGTTACAGGGTTAGCTACAGCATACACAGATAGTATCCCTATGGTTGTAATAAGTGGTCAAGTTCCTACAACTGTAATTGGTACAGATGCATTTCAAGAGATAGATGCTGTTGGTATAAGTAGATCTTGCACGAAACACAACTTTTTGGTAAATGATGTAAAAGATTTAACAAGAGTATTAAAAATTGCATTTCATATTGCAAAAACAGGAAGACCTGGTCCCGTTCATATAGACCTTCCTAAGGATGTAAGTGCAGAACTTGCTAATTTTAATTATGAGCAAGAGTTCGAATTGCCGACATACAAGCCTACTACAAAAGGAAATGTACGTCAAATTAAAGCAGCTTTGCAGCATATAAGTGAGTCCAAAAGACCTTTATTGTATGTAGGTGGAGGAGCTGTATTATCAAATTGTTATGAAGATATACGAGCATTTGCACACCAAACCAATATCCCTGTTGTTGAAACATTAATGGCAAGAGGTATTATGAGAAGTGATGATGATCTTTTGTTTGGTATGTTAGGTATGCATGGTGAATATGCAGCAAATATGGCAATGAGTGAAACAGATATGATTATTTGTTTGGGTGCAAGGTTTGATGATAGAGTAACAGGAAGACTTGATGTTTTTGCTAAAAAAGCGAAAGTAGTGCATGTGGATATTGATCCTGCAAGTATAGCTAAAATCATAAAACCTAATTATCCAATTGTTGGTGATTTAGCTATTGTGATGAAACAAATTTTACAGTATTTAGACAATTTTGAATTTAATGATCATACACAATGGGTTGATAGATTACAAGGATATCAAGATGAACATCCTTTAACTTATATAGAAGATAGTGATAGATTAAAACCACAATGGGTTATACAAAGAACAGGTGAATTACTTGGTGATGATGCACTTATTTCTACAGATGTTGGACAACATCAGATGTGGACTGCTCAATTTTATCCATTTAATTATCCACGACAATGGATGACAAGTGGTGGTTTGGGAACTATGGGAGTTGGACTTCCTTATGCAATGGGTGTGAAAAGAGCAAATCCAGATAAAATATCTGTCAATTTTACAGGTGATGGTTCGATTATGATGAATATTCAAGAGATTATCACTTGTACTCAGTATAACTTACCACATATAAACATAATTTTAAATAATAATTATTTAGGAATGGTAAGACAATGGCAAACACGATTTTATGAAGATCGTTTGGCTGAAACAAATTTGGATATTCAAGCAGATTTTACAATGTTAGCACAGTCTATGGGTGGAGTTGGATACAAAGTTCACACAAAAGAAGAATTTGATGCAGCATTAAAAGATGCTGTTGCTTCAAATAAAGTTGCTATGATAGAAGTTATTATAGAAAGAAGAGAAGAGGTTCTTCCTATGGTACCAAATGGTCATGCTTTAGATGAGATGATTTTATTAGAAAAGAAAGGAGAATAGTAATGAATAACTTTAACCATTTTTATGACAGTGAAGAGAGAAGAGAAGTTTTATCTATTATTGTAGTCAATAAGGATTCTGTTTTAAGTAGAATAGTGGATCTTTTTTCAGCAAGAGGATACAATATAGATAGTTTAACTGTTGCCCCAATTCCAAATACTGAATATTCAAGAATTACAGTAGTTACATTAGGAATAGCAAGAACTATAGATCAAATTGTAAAACAGTTAAATAAATTAGTGCCTGTATTAAAAGTAATAGAACATAATAATGTTATAGAAAAAGATACAGTTTTGATTAAAATATCTTTAGATCAAAGTTTAAGTGATATTGATGTTTTGGCACGATCTTATAATGGTGCAATTCATGATGTAACTGATGATGCTATAGTTATATCAGCAACTGATGACCCAGCTAGAATTTTAAGTTTTATTAAACTTATAGAAAAATATAAACCTATAGAGATTGTAAGAAGTGGCGTTGTTGCTATGGAAAGATAATTATAAAAATGGATTTAAAATTTATTTTAGAAAATTTAGATATAAATTTAGATATTTATAAAAATATCGACTTAATTACTGGACTCAATAATTTAAAAGAAGCAAAATCTTGTGAAATCTCTTTTCTTGAAAATAAAAAATATCTTCGAGATTTAAAAGATTCAAAAGCAGGTGCAATATTTGTAACAGAAGAGTTTAAAGATAATGTTCCTAGCAATTCAATTGCACTTGTTGTTAAAGAACCATATATTTACTTGGCAAAAGCTAGTCAATATTTTGCACCTAAAATTTTAGAAAGTACTGGCGATATTCCTAAAATAGGTTCTGATTGTAGAATAATGCAAAATATTTATTTGGGATTTAATACAAAAATAGGTGACAATTGTACGATAATGTATGGTGCTTTTATAGGTGATAATGTAATAATTGGCAACAACACAATTATTTATCCCAATGTTACTATATATAGAGATTGTATTATTGGAAATAATTGTACTATTCATTCAGGTACTGTTATTGGGAGTGATGGTTTTGGTTTTGCTACAACAAAAAAAGGTGAACACATCAAAATCTACCAAAATGGTAATGTTGAAATAGGGAATAATGTTGAAATAGGTGCAAATTGTACTATTGATAGAGCTGTGTTTTCTAGTACTATTATTGAAGATATGGTTCGCATAGATAATTTGGTTCATGTAGCGCATAATTGTAAAATTGGAAAAGGGTCTATTCTTGTAACTCAAACAGGGCTATCTGGATCTACTATTTTAGGTGAATATGTTGTTATGGCTGGTCAAAGTGGAACAACAGGACATTTAGAAATAGCTCCTTATAGTACTATTTCTGCTCGTGGTGTTGTTTCCAAATCTATAATCGAACCAAAAAAACAGTGGGCAGGTTTTCCATTAATGGAGCATCGTGCCTGGCTTAAACTTCAAGGTCGAATTACAAAACTTCTCAAAGGATAAATTATAGTTCTCAAAATCGCTTCTATAATCATGGCATTTATATTAATCTTTTTATCTCTTTCTATCTTTATTTCAGATATAAATATTGTAGGTAAAATAGGTTCTGTTGTATCCTCATATTCAAAGAACTACTTAGGTTTTATTGCATATGGATATTTACCTTTTTTCTTATTTATTTTATATAAAATAAATTTTTCAAAAATAGAAGACATTGCTGTAAAAACTATTTCTACAGTATTATTTTTTATAGCAACAATTTTATTACAATCACTTGTTTTGGATGGACCATTATCAGGAAACTTTGGAAATAGTGTTGTTGCTGATTTGTCTCCACTTGTAGGACTGGCTGGTCTGTGGATATTTGTGCTTATTTGTTTTTTAATATCTATACTTCTTTTGATTGAAAGTCATAATTTCGAAAGTAAAGATATTAAGTCAGAAATTGAAGATTTTTTTAATTTTAATTCTCCAAAAAATAAAGTTAAAAATATACCAACCAAATTGCATAGAACTCAAGAGCAAAGAGTTTTTATAAAAGAAGTAGGAGATACAGCAGAAATTTCTATAAGTGATAATGATAAGATAGAAAAACCTACCTTATCTCAGTTTGAAAAACCAATTCAAAATGAAAAACCTATTTTTGAAACAATAATAAAAGAGGATGAAGCAAAGCCACAGCATATTTTGAAACCACAAGAAGAAGAGATAATTGAGGCAGAGATGGAAATAAATAGTCCATCAAAAGTATCAAAACAAGTTAGTGAAATAAAAGAGACATTAAAATTAAATTTAGATGTAAATAATATCAAAAATGTACAAGAACCAATTTTAGAATTAGAAGAAAAAAAACACTCTGTAATTGTTAATGAACTAGAGGAAAATAAAAAACTTCTAGAAGATATTGAAGTAGGGGAGGTTGAAAAACCAAAAGATTTTCAACTTCCATCCACTGAATTTTTTCAAAAAGCACCCACAGAATCAAAACACAAAATCAACGAAGAAGTGATTGACCAAAAAATTAGAGATCTTTTAGAAAAATTAAAAATGTTTAAAATTGATGGTGATGTTGTGCGAACTTATACGGGTCCAATTGTGACGACTTTTGAATTTAAACCAGCGCCAAATGTTAAAGTTTCTAAAATTCTTAATTTACAAGATGATTTGGCAATGGCACTAAAAGCACAAACTATTAGAATACAAGCTCCAATTCCAGGAAAAGATGTTGTTGGAATTGAAGTACCAAATGATGTAGTACAAACTATTTATATGAGAGAGATTTTGGAAAGCGAGTTGTTTCAAAATGCTTCTTCACCTTTAACTATGATTTTAGGAAAAGACATTGTAGGAAATCCTTTTATTGCAGATTTAAAAAAATTACCACATCTTTTAATTGCAGGTACAACAGGGAGTGGAAAATCTGTTGGATTAAATTCAATGATTTTATCGTTATTATATAAAAATTCACCAGATAAACTAAAGCTTATAATGATTGATCCTAAAATGATCGAATTTTCTATTTATAATGATATACCTCATTTATTGACACCTGTTATTACGAAACCCATGGAAGCCATAAATGCTTTGGCAAATATGGTAATGGAAATGGAACGACGATATACTCTTATGGCTGAAACGAGAACAAAGAATATTGAAAATTATAATAAAAAAACAAAAATAAATGAAAATGAACCTTTTCCTTATATTGTTATTATTATTGATGAGTTAGCAGATCTGATGATGACAAGTGGGAAAGAGGTAGAAATTTCTATTGCGAGAATTGCTCAAAAAGCAAGAGCTTGTGGGATCCACTTGATTGTTGCAACTCAACGACCATCCGTTGATATCGTTACGGGACTTATTAAAGCAAACTTACCGAGTAGAATTAGTTATAAGGTTGGACAAAAAGTAGATAGTAAAATTATTTTAGATTCTATGGGTGCGGAATCATTATTAGGAAGAGGGGACATGTTATTTACTCCTCCAGGTATGAGTGGTCTAGTTAGAGTGCATGCACCATGGAGTGATGAACGAGAGATTGAAGAAGTTGCAGAATTTTTAAAATCACAAAGAGAAGCTACTTATGATATAAGTATTTTAAAAGAAAAATCCGAAGATGGTTCTTTGAGTAATGATCCAAATGAAATTGGTGAATTAGATGCATTATTTGAACAAGCAAAATTGGTAGTGATTCAAGATAAAAAAAGTTCAATTAGTTATTTACAAAGAAGACTTAAAATTGGATACAATAGATCCGCAACAATTGTAGAACAACTTGAGATGTCCGGTGTA
>Ga0193961_1000037_pt1 | contig 53343 bp, 45 predicted proteins | sample FB_4_MG_FD_140371 | JGI IMG/M metagenome (GOLD analysis project Ga0193961, IMG submission 140371) | Microbial mat bacterial communities from the Broadkill River, Lewes, Delaware, United States - FB_4_MG | ecosystem: Environmental > Aquatic > Freshwater > River > Microbial mats | place: USA...
AAAAGTACCTTTTATCTTAAAATAAACTAAAAGTCTAATATTTTACTTATAGTGAAAGCTCTCAATGGGTTATATATTACTGTGAATAACAGTATATTTAAATTTTATCGGATTTACCTAAAAAATAAATATTTATATAGTATTACTCAATATCTATAAATAAGATTAAGCTTATCACAAAGGAGAGATTGATCAAATGTTTTTTTTGATGGAACTCTACTTAAATTTATAACATACTCTATTATTGACACTTTTACTCCAAAAAATAGAAGTAAAATACTTTGATTTATGCTTTGGATTTACCTAATAAATTAAGATTTTATTAGGTAAATAAGACATTTTTTAGATAAAATAATCGTAAAAGGATTTTATTTGAATAAAATTACAATAAAAGATTTAAAATCTAAACACAAATACAAAGAGATACGAGAAACGATAGAGAAACAAACAGAAAAAAGCTTTGATGATAAGCGGGTATTGGCTGAAGCTTACTATAAAGATTTAGAACTCCATAGAAAAAAATCATTTCCAAAAGCAATAGATATTTTAGAAAGTATAGATTTAGATAAAGATGATCACCCAAGTGAAACATTGTGTTTATTTGGTGCTATATATAAAAGAAAATGGGAATATGAAAAAAACCTAAAATATTTATATCTCTCTATTGATAAATACACACAGTCTTATGAAAATTATGATCCCAATGATATGTATTATGGTGCTATAAATACTAGCTTTTTATATGATGTTTTGGCAGATGGACAACCAAATCACATCTCATACCAGTATAATCAAAACAAATATAAGAACCATAGATATACAAATGGACAGAAATAGAGAACTGTATTATGAATATATACAAAAACAATCAGATGATAAGATACTAAAAGGCTTTTTGTTTACACATATAAAAGCTGATATAAAATCAAAAGAGATACATAATGATGATATATTAGTAAAAAATGAAAAAAAAGACTTTCAAAATCGTATCGCTGATATCAGGACTGATTTGGATTCATTTTCTAAAATAGAAGCATACTCTTTGATGTACAATGGTTATAAACTATTTGAAAAACAAATAGAAAATCAAAAAATAGCACACAAAAAAGAAAACTGGGTGTTTTTGAGTGATAAAATAAACTATGAACTCAATCAAGATATTCAAAAAGAGTTGGAGTTGGGGAAGTATATGTTTGGTCGGAGATTTAGGAAATGGTGGGGGAGTAGATGAGAGTGGTTTAATAATGTATAGAAAGGATAAAAAAGCGATAAAGTATTACAAAAAGTCACTATTAATGTACAAAAAAATTGGAAACGCTCTCCATGACAATAAACAAAATTATTTTCTAGTAAAATAAAGTATTTTATAGATGCTATTGGTATATCATTAGCTTCAAAAGATACTATAAGTGCATTTAACTTAATAGAGTTTTCAAAGTCCCAAAGGCTTTTGGATATGGTAAATAAAAATATTGATAATAGTGGTGAGAGTTATGAAGTTTTGGTTTCAAGATTGGAGCAGGAGAATGATATGGATAGAAAAGTTGAACTTAGGGATAAAATAGATGAGCTTTTAGGGATGAGAATTGTTAATAAGGGTGAGAGTTATTTAGAGTTTTTGGATATTAGGGAATTATTGTAGGAGGAATGAGTGGAAGAGTTTAATATATTTTTAGGGTATGCGGATGATGCAGAAGAGCAGATTAAAATTATAGAAAAATTAAAGCCGAAAATAGATGAATATATTCAAAATGATATTAATAAAGTTAGAGAGAAAGCTATATATTCTCATTGTAAGTTTTTTAATTGGAAAGAAGATGCTTCAAATTCTATAGGTGGACAATTAGATAAAATAGAACCAGATATATTAGCATCTGAGCTTTGTTTATTTTCTTTTTATAAAAGAATAGGCGAAACTACAAAAATAGAGGTTGAATTAGCTAGAAAAAATAAAAAATATACAATTTGTTTGTTTCCTGATAAAAAAAAGCTAAATAATATTGTTGAAGATTTGGAAGAGTTTGAAGATAATGAAGTTAGAAATATTCAATTAGAATATAAAAATTCATTAACCTTAAATTGGAACGATGAAGATTCAAATTCTATAACACCCACACAATTATACAATGATAGTAGTTTAGAAGATATTGTATTTGAAAAAATAATAAGTGTGATTAAAGAGTTTCATAGTTTATCTATTCCAAGTCAGAAAAAGCAAAAACAAGAAGAAGTAAAGAATTTATATTTCTCTATTCCTCAACTTCCCCTAGAATATTTACCTAGAGATGAAGATTTAATTGAAATGAAAAGTATTATTTTAGATGAAGAAAATTCCACAATTGCTATCACAGGAGTTTCTAAGGCACTTGGTATAAATGGTATGGGTGGTATAGGGAAATCTATTTTTTCTATAGCTTTAGCTCATGATGAAGATGTTAGAAAATATTTTCAAGATGGTATTTATTTTATAAAATTTGGGCAAAATCCAAATTTTGAGGATATTCAAAAAGAGTTATTGACATATCTTTATGAAGATATAGAAGATATAACTACTGCAGTAATTAAGAGGATTTTATCAGACAAAAAGGTTTTACTTATATTAGACGATATTTGGGATATTAATCATCTTAAGAAATTTAATATTTTAAATAGTCAATCTAAATTAATTATCACTACTAGACAGCAAAATATTGTTAAAGGAATAGATGCTAAAGATTATTCTATAGATATCTTAAGTCCAGAACAATCTTTAATATTATTGGAAAATAAAATAGGCAAGATAAATGAGCATTTAATAGAAATAGCAGAAAAAATATTAATTCGATGTGGTTATTTACCATTAGCTATTACCATAATAGGTTCTATTTTAAAAGGTAAAGATATTGAATGGTGGGAAGATGTACTAAAAGATTTAGAAAATGCTAAACTTGAAAATATCAAATTTGATAATTTAAATGAACCACACCAAAATCTTTACAAAGTTATTCATTTAAGTGTTAATTATCTTGAAGAAAAATATAAAAAAAGATATTTAGATTTAAGTATTTTTTTTAAAGATAAATTAATACCTCATAATACATTGAAAGTATATTGGGGTGATGATTACTTAAAAACAATAGATACTTTAATTATGTCATCATTATTTGAAATGAAAATTAAGAATAATGAGACATTTTATATATTACATGATTTGCAAAAAGACTATATACTTAGTGTAGAAAATGATTTAAATAGTAAGTATAAAAAGTTTATGAAAAGTTATCAAAATTTTTATTCAAACAATTTTTCAAATATTCCTAATTATGATGCTTATTTTTATAGTAATTATTTGAATATATGTAACAATATTAAAGATAAAACTATATCTGTATATATTTGTACTGATATTTTATATAACAAAAATGATATAAGCTTTGCTACTATTAAAAAACTCACAAAATTTTTAAAATTAGATATAAAAAAAGTTGCAGGAGAATTATTAGGGAAAAGTACACATACTCATATTACAATGTTAGAATTAAAACTTCTAAAAAATGAAAAAGTGTTAATTAAAGAGTTTGCAAAACAATATATTAAAAAAGATATTAATGAATTAGATGCTTTTTTAATTAATAAATGTTTAAATATTTTAGGGTATGAGAATGTGATAGTTAAATTATTTGCAAGTCAGTGTATTGAAGAATATTCCTCTTGTATTAACGATATCGTTATTGTTAAATGCTTGGAAATTTTAGGTAATAAAAACAAATTAGCAATTAGTTTTGCCGAAAAGATTATCATCAAAAATGATTATTTTTTGAGTTCTAATATAGTTGCTAAATGTTTGGGTATTTTAGGTAAATGCAATGGTCATTCTATAAGTTTTGCAAAAGAGTATTTTAAATTGAGTTTTCATGAAATTAATTCATCAATCAGTAAAGAATGTTTTAAATTAATTGATAATCAGTATGAATTTGCAATAAAGTATGCAAAGCAATATATAAAGATAAAGAATAAGAAATCTTTTGTATATGAAGAATGTTATAATTATTTAAAATTAAATAATAATTTTATTGATAAAAAAGAAATGAATCATAAGCATAGAAAAGTAACTGGTTATCTAATGGGAAAAAACAAAAATGGAATTTCCATACTTTAATTTAATAAGGACTGCCAAATGACAAAGAATTTAAAAACAACAATAAACTTCCTAAAAAACACAAAAGCAATAGTACAAAAACTAAAGCTAGAAAACACAAAAGATGAAAAAGTAGAAGCGTTTTTCAAGTCTCTTTCAAAAGAAGACAAAGAAGTTTTATACCCATACATCGTACAAAATATCATAGAGATAAACGATGAGTGCAAAGATATATATACTCAACTCCAATCAAGAGAATCTGTAAGAGGTGTTGCTGTTGAGTTGGTATCAAGTGTAGATGTTATAACTGATTTTGTTCGGTTGGCTATCTTGATTCGTCTTTTGGGTGCAAACCATATCAAACTTTCTAAAAAAGGTTTGGAGATAAAGACTGATTCGGTTATCAAAGAGTTTTTAAAGATTATTGGAAAGAGTGATGAAGATTGAGCAGGTGGATTTTTTAGAGCTTACAACGATACTACTCAAACAGTATCAAAAGAATGATTTAGAAGAGTCACTAAAAAAGTATGACTCTTTTTTACTTGAAGATTTTGTGAGCCAGCTTCTTGATTCTGCTCAAGAGTGTGTGGTGACTGGTCATATGGGTGGTGCTGATGCATTGCTGAAAATAGCTCACAAAGTTATAGAGTACAAAAATCATAAGAGATACTATCCATACCTTTACAACCAATACACAAACTACTACCTCTATACAAACAACAACGCAAAAGCAAAGCAGAGTATCAAAAAAGCATTTGAACTTTCCCCTTTTTATGATGACAATCTATCCCAGTCTTTAAAAGTAAACTTAGGGCTTACTATGTTTCGAGATGGTGAATACAAAAGTGCTATAGAGTTTTATCAAAATGCTTTAAAAAATGATATCATCACAACACCTGCATTGGTCAACTCTACGAAACTAAATCTTTCCATTTGTTATGCAGAGGTAGGTGACTTTGAAAAAACTATTGATGTATTAAAAGGGTTAGAAAATAGTAATATAAATGATGAAGACTTATTATCAAAAGTATATGGCAACCTTTCAAACTATTATGGAAGACTAGGACGAAGAGATAAAGAGAGAGAATATCTACTTTTATCTTTAAGACTATCCAAAAAACAAACAAATCCAAACTGGCATACACTTTTAAACAACTACCTAAATCTCACATTTTATTATCTAAAAGTTGATGATTTTACAAAAGCATCATATTATCTAGAACTGTTTAGAAACTATGCTATCAAGATAAATACTAGCTCATATATCCTATCTTATGCGAGAGTAAAAATAAAGATGCTTTTAGATCAAGGTTTATTAAAAGATGCGGAGGCTATCGTAGATAAACACTATCCAAAATTTGCTCAAAATGATACAAAAGATTATGAATACCTCTCTTTTTTAGGTGTAAGTGGACTTACCAAACTAGCATCACGAAAGTATCAAGAATCAAGAGACTTCATACAAGAACTCTTAGATACTTCTATACAAACAGGTCATAAAGAGTTCGAACAAATCTCTTACGGTTATCTTGGAATTGTCCAATATATGCTAGGAGATGTATCAAAAGGTATAGCAAATATCAAAAAGACTTTTTTGTATGAGGTAGACTTAAGAGATGGTATCGCCAATGAAGTAGATCAGTTTTTTTTCTCATCAAATATCTCAAATATGTATAAAACTACCATAGAAGTATTGATCTTAAATCAAGATACAAAACTACTATTTGATATATTACAAAACATAAAATCAACAGCTTTGACATATAAGATTGAAAAAAAAGAGCTAAATATCCCTCTTAACAGTGTATTTGTGGATTATTATATCAAAGACGAATTAGCTTTTTGTCTAGTAGTTTGTAATGAATCAGATACTCCAATATTTATAAACCTAGATACTCAAGAAGAAGAACTAAAACAAACAGTAGAAAGATATCAAGACTCACTAAAAGATGCAAGATATGCACTGTTTGAAAATCCATTTGAATTTTTAGATACCATTTCAAAGAAACTATTAGAACCATTGGCTAAGTATATCAAAACAAAAGAGATCATCATATTTTCAAGAAGTTCCTATCTAAACTATCTACCATTTCAGATACTAAAATATGAAGATAAATTCTTGATAGAACACATAGCAGTATCATACACACTTCATAGCTCACTAATATCAAGTGAAAATCGTGAATATAAAGAGATGGATATCATAGTATCACAAATAGAAAATGACACAGAAAAATCAAAAGAAAATATGCTAAAAGAAAGTAACAAAATCAAAACTATAAGCTCAAAGTATTTTGATACAAATAGTTTAATAAACGACAAAAACTCATATGATATTATAGAGTCAAAACTCTTTGAGATACTACACCTTATCAACCACGGAAGTTTTATAGACAAGCCATTGAATAGTGGTTTTTACTTAAAAAAGCAGAACAAAGATACATTTATAAGTATAGACCAACTCTTCACATCAGAACTCTTAAAAGCGAAATTTATATTTATGAGTGGATGTGATACGGGAAGAGTACATAGCCTAAAAGGGGAAGAGGTTTTAGGGATCATAAGCTATCTCCACTCCCAAGGGACAAAAACAGCGATACTTAGCTTTTGGGAGATATTGGCAGATATTGATACTACTGTAGATATAGTGGAGGATTTTTATAAATTTTGGTTAGAGGATAAAAACATGAAAGCAATAGCATTACAAAAAGCGATGTTAAAAAACAAAAATAGTGTTAATCCTTATGATTGGGCTGGGTATGCTTTGTTTGGGGAGGGGTTTTAAAATGTGTAATATTGTCCAAGATCTAATTTTTTATTTTGCTATTTTAGAAGGTTATATGGATTTTAATATTTATTAATACAATTAAATAAGATTACAGAATAAAAAATATAAAGAACTATTAAAAGGAAGTTATATGGAAAAAGAATTAAAGATTGAAAGTGCATACATTGTTTTTGCTGACATAAAAGGATTTAGTAAATTAAAAAAAGAAAATTATAAATATTTTGATAAAATTTATAATGATATTTATAAAATATTTAAAGATAAGATAAAATCAAAACATATTATTGCATATAACACTTGGGGTGATGCTATAACTATATCATCAAAAGATGAAAACATAGTAAAAAATATATTAAAATTAAGAGAATACTTTTCAAAAGATGAATATCTAAATGATAAAAAATTAAAAAAACTTGATATTCCAAAATTACGAATTAGAATAGCATGTCATTATGGAAAGTTTTATAACTATACTAATAACTTTACAAAAAGGGAAGACTTTATAGGAGAAGCGATAAATACTACTGCTAGGATTGAGCCTATTACTCGTCCAAATGAAATCTTTGTTACAAGAGCTTTTAAACAAGAACTTGAAAATGATTTTAATGAAATAAATAAAATTAAATTTTATAAATTAGGAGAATTAGATTTAGCTAAAGACTTTGGTAAACATGAGCTTTATATATTGAAAAATGAAGATGAACATGAAGAATTAATTGATAAATTACAACAAGAGATATTGATAGATGAGTTACCAGATATAAAACCTCTTCATAAAGAGATAAAAGAAAAGCTTGAAAGAAAATATTTATCTTACAATCAAAAAGAATATAAGAAAATAATAAGTAAAATAGTTTTAACTAAAGATAATAGTGAAGAGTTAATGATGGTTATAACTAACTGTAAAAATGATGGTCACTATAATGAAGCTTTAGTGGGTATAAAAAAATTAAAAGAATTTTATTTAGACTCTAATGGTATAAAAGTTTATCCATATCAAACCAATACAAAATTATTAAAAACTGAAGTAAACTCTTTGACAAGACTTGGTCAATATGAAGAAGCAGGGTATATTATATACAACCTTTGGAAAAGTGGTCAAAAAGATGGTGATACACTTTCAATGCTTGCCGCTCAATATAAAAGAAATGCTTGTTATGATAAGGAGGGAAAGTTCAGAAAAAAATTAAATTCTAAATATAATGAGTTATTAATAAGATCATTAAATCTATACCTTGAAGCTTTTAAATTGAGTTTCAAAAATGATGATTCATATTATCCTGCTATAAATGCGGCATATATTTCAAGAATATTACATGATGAACAGTATGAAAAATACAATACTGAATTGACTAATTTTATAATAAATAACTGGAATACAGTTAAAAGACAAAATTGGTGGTTAGGTTCTACTATTGCTCAAGCTCATTTACTGCAAGGTGATTATGAAAAATGTTTAGCTGTATTTGAACAAACAATAAAAGAAAATATAGAAGATGGTAATGAAATTCCAAAATTCGAATATGAAGCAACAATACAACAAATTGAGATTTATAAGTTTTATAGAAAAAGCCGAAATAGTAAAGAGTTAGATAAAGTTATTGAATTTTTAGAAGAAAAATCAGGAGAGATGTAGTGAGTTTAAATAAATATATAAATGTAATGATTTCTAGTAGAAATAATACAAAATTTGATGGTAAAAATTTATCTATAATAAGAGAAAATCTAAAAATAATGATTGAAAAGGAAAAGCTTTTTGGTAGAGAAATATTTAAAGTATGGATAAATGAACATGAAGATCCACAAAGTTTTGATATAACTATATGGGATAAGTGTTTAAAAGAAGCTAGACAATCTGATATTGTTATTGTACTATCAAATGGAGAATCTGGATGGATAAAAGAACATGATACAATTGGGATTTGTCATGCTGAATTATTAGAAGCATTAAATTCTGCAAGTGGAAAAGTTTGGGGTATTAAACTTGAAGGTATAACTCATAGTAAATCAATAGACTATAATCAAAAAATTGCAAATGAAAAATTTAATAAGTTTATAAATGAAAATAATCAAATATTTTCAAATCCAGTAAAAACAGAAAAATCTTTAATCACAAGAATAAAAGAAACATTAAATGATGCAACAATAAAATTAATACAAAAAGGTGTTATTGAGGTTGGTAGAAATAAGGGAAATTATGGAGAAGTACTTATTTGGAAGAGACAAAATTATAATGATAGATGTGATTCAATAATACAGTCATTAAAAGATTCTATTGATAAAAAGGGTACAGGATTAGTTATAGATAAAAAATATTATTTATCAAGAGATAAGTATGAAATTTTGTTACTTTTACATGCTATTCCTGACTCTGTTAGTATTGCAAATGCAAGAGAAAGAGTTGGACAACCATTTCTTCAAGACTTTAGAAACATAAAACAATTAAAAAAAAATGATAATATAATAGGTCCTATTCATATTATAGGATGTCATAAAACAGTTACAGAATCACAGGCAAGAAATATTCTAGGTTTTCCTGATGCAACAATATTAAAAGATTCATTTGGTATTTATGTTGCAGATAATATTCAAAAAATTCAAATGGTATTTCTTGAAAAGTGTAGCGATTCATATAGTACTGCTCATTCATTTCAAGAGTTCATTAATTGAATGGATAGAATTGGCGAAATGGATGAGTTAGAAAAAAGAGCAATTTCAAGAAAAAATATAATTACTGCAATTGCTGATGAAAATTAAAGGATAGTATATGGCTAATGAAGATGTAGATTATTGGGTATCAAAAGTAAAATGGGATGTAAATAGATTAGACTATGTATATGCACATAAAAATAATAATAATTCTGTAGGTTCTTACACTGAAATGAGTCGTTCTGATATATTGTATTATTTAAATTCAGGATATATTTTTTATTGTATATTAAAAAAAGAAAATGGGTCTTGGACTATTGGTAATAAATTATACTTGGATAGTAATAATTTAAAATGGGATAATAAATTACCTCTACTTCAAACAAAAAGAAAATGTTTTGTGAGTTATTATCATAATGACGACAAATACTATAAAGAATCTTTTTTAAATCTTATGGATGATCTTACCGTTACAAAATCTGTAAAAGATGGTGATATAGATTCAAATGTTAGTGATAATTATGCCAAACAACTTATACAAAAAGGTTATCTATCTGATACTACAGTTTTAATTGTTCTAATTGGAATGAAAACAAAATGTCGTAAACATGTAGATTGGGAGATTAGTGGAGCTTTAAATTATAAAGTTGGTGAGTCCTATGCAGGATTATTAGGCTTGTTATTACCAGAACATGATGATTATGGTAAAGATACATATAATTCAAAGAAAATACCAGCAAGATTAGCAGATAATTTAACATCAGGGTATGCTATTTTAAAAGACTACACAACTGATACTAAAAAACTTCAAGAATATATTGAACTAGCTTATAATAATAGAAAAAATAAAACTGATGATAAAATAAATTCAAGAAAACAAATGCCAGAAGATACTTGTAAGTAAATGTTATAGGTAAATTAAATAATATAAGGAAATAACAAATGAACTCAACAAAAAAATTCCGCTTATTCATAAGCTCAACATTCAGTGACTTCAAAAAAGAAAGAGAAGTTTTACAAACTAAAGTCTTTCCTTATATAAAGAATTATTGTTCTAAAAAAGGCTACAGTTTTCAGCCTATTGATTTAAGATGGGGAGTAAACGATGAAGCACAACTTGATCAAAAGACTTTAGAACTATGTCTGAATGAAGTTCGTTCATGTAAGACTCATCTTCACCCGAATTTTTTGATCATGGTTGGTGATAGATATGGTTGGATACCTTTGCCTTATATGATTAAAAAAGATGAATTTGAAACTCTTTTATCAAAGGTTGAGAAAAATGATAAACATAAGTTAAGCTACTGGTATCAAGAGGATTCAAATCAACTTGCAAGCTCTTATATACTTAAAGAAAGAGATGGTGAGTTTAAAGATGCCAAGATGTGGGAAGATGAAGAAAAAAAACTATCTATTATTTTGCAAAATGCTGTTAATGATGCTAATTTAACTATTGAACAAAAAAGAAAATACTTTTTTTCAGCTACTGAAGCGGAAGTGGAAGAAGGGATAATTCCTTATATCAAAGCTACATCTTTTCAAAAAACATTGATACAAAAAGACTCTTCACTGCTTGAGATAGATGCCAAACATATCTTTGGTTTTTTTAGAGATATAGATAAAAGTAGTAAAAAGTCTGTTAAGTTTATAAATGATGACTATGAACAAGCACAAAAGTTTAAATCTGCTGTAAAAAAAGAACTTTTAGAAGATAATATTTTAGAAGTCAATACTATTCAAAATGATGAAGATAGTTTAGATGAAAAGTATCTAGAAGAGTTTGAGTTTTCTACTATACAGTTTTTAGAAAATATCTTTGATAAACACACAAAAGATGATAAAAACTTTACAGCTTTAGAGATAGAACAATCTGCTCAAAATCAATTTATGATACAAAAATGCCAAGACTTTATAGGACAGGATAAATCTCTACAAATCATCAATGAGTATATAAATAGTAAAAATCAACAAGCTCTTATCATACACGGTTCATCAGGTATAGGAAAATCATCTTTGATGGCAAAAGCGATTGAGACTCAAAAATCAGTGCAAAAAAAAGTTATCTATCGTTTTGTAGGTGCTACTGTAAACTCTAGTTCAACAAAACAGATATTTACTTCTATATTTGAAGAGTTAGGTATAGATATATGTTCAATACAAGAGAAACGACAAAAAGATGACGAGAATAAACTTTTGACAAATGAAGAGCAAGAGAGTTTTGAAAAGTTTAGCGAACGCATTTATATGCAGATGTTGGATATAAAAAATGATGTGATTATTTTCATAGATGCTATTGATCAAATTGGTCATGATGATCAGTTTTTATGGTTGCCTGATAACTTACCTAGTAATATTAAAATCATCATCTCTGCTTTAGATGATGAAAAGTATCAAGAGGATAGTAAGTATTTCCAAACGCTAAAAGAAAAAAGCTCAAATCTCCATAAACTAGAATCATTTCAAGAACCAAAAAAATTGTTATATTCTTTACTAAAAAAAGAGCAAAGAACAATCCAATTAAAATAAGAAGAGTATTTTTTAGAACAATATAAAAACTCTAGTTCTCCACTTTATATAAATATAGCAGTACAAGAGTTGAAAAACTGGAAAAGTAATGATAACGCTAAAAACTTAGCAAATACACAAAAAGCTATTATCAGAAACTTTATTTCAAATTTATATAAACTATATCATCATAATGAACATTTTGTTCAAAAAGTATTAGGTTATTTATATGCTTCAAGAGATGGATTAAGTGAAAGTGAACTACTTCAACTCTTATCTACAGATGAAGAGTTTATAAAAAGTATGTCACCATCAGATCATCATGAAAACCCTACAAAAGAACTACCTCTTGTACATTGGAGTAGACTACATACTCAACTAAAACCATTTTTGAGTCAAAAGAGTCAAGATGGTGAAGAGTTGATGTACTTTTTTCATAGGGAATTTGGGGATGTTGTAAAAGAGCAAATAAATCAACAACTTGAACATGAGAATATTATCAAAGCTACACAGGTTTTAATTGAGAGGAATCAAGATGATGATTTTTATTCTAATAGGTGGGGTTCGCTTTATATTACAACTATATTCTATCATTATAAAAAATTTAATAAATTAGAACTTTTAAATACTAATTCAAAATTTATTACAACATTGATAAATGTAGTTTGGCAAATATATTCACTTTGGTATATTATGGATGAGGGTGAGTATTTAAGTAAAAATAATGTTTTTCATGATTCTCATAACTATTTTTCAATAGCTCAATTAGTTTCTTTAGACATTTTATTTAAAGATATTGAAGTTTATAATTTATATTGTTGTAGTAGTATACAGATGTCTTTATCTTATAAATTTCAAGGAATGACTAAATTGGGAATAGAAATATTAGAAAAAAGTGTAGCTATCTCAGAAGAAATAATTAAAAACAATCCGTTACCTGAAGTTAATAAAAATTTAAAAATATTGTTATTTATTCTATCTAAATTATACGAGTTTTTAAATGATTATGACATGGTTGAATCAATTGATAGGAAAAGTCTAGCCTTGTCACAGGACAATCAAAAAATAGATCAATTTAAAATTGGAACTTTAATATCCTCTGCTGATACTCTTTATCGTTCAAATTCAATATATGATGCAATTGAAAGCTACTTAGATATATTAAGTATATTGGAAGAACATATTTATCAAGAGCCTATTGTACATGTACAGAACTATAATGTTATATTAAGTAAGTTGACTTTAAGTGCAAGAAAAATACAACATAATGACAAGGCTGAATACTATAGTCTATTAAATGTTAAAACTTTGGAAAAACTCTACAATCAAAATATAAATGAAAAAACAATTATACAAGAATATATTTTAGCATTATGTGAAAGAGTATACTTCCTAAATAGTTTAATAAATAATAAACCTGTATTTAAAATAATTACAATATCACAAAAAATATTTAATTTATTGGATTATTTATATAAGTCAAATTCTAATTATTGGTCTAAATATTATATAAAACATGTTCAATCTATATCAAGTATTTTAATAGAAATAAATCAATTAGAATATGTACAGCCATATATTGACAGATGTTTGAATATTACGAGTAAATACTATTCTAGTTCATTTGATATATGGACAAGTAAACATATTGAAAACTTACATAATTCATCTGAGATATATTTAAAACTAAATAATATAGAGAAGGCTGTTGAAGTACAGAGAGAGGTTTGTTCTTTAATGGATGACTTGTATGAACAAAATGAAGAAGAATGGGAAAAACAGTATTTAGATGAGTATAAAAAATTAGCTTTATTATTAAAAAAAACTGATATAGAGGAAAGCATTAAGATACAAATATCGAGCAATGCACTTATTTATTTAAAAACTCTTGGAGATAATAAATATTTTTGGATAAAAGAATATTTACAATCTTTATCAGAATTATCAGAAACATATTTCTCAAATGGTGAAATTAAAAAAGCAATTAAAAAAAAGCTTAAAGAATTTGACTTTTTAGAAGATTTTATTAAAAGTGCTATTGAATCATGGATTGATGACTATCTCTTTTGTATTATTGGATTATCAGGTTATTTGGAAACTTATGAAGATTATAATGCCGCATTAAAAATTGAAAAAAAAGGTTTGAATATATTAAAAGAATTTTATAAAGATGAATCAATTAATCCTTCAAAAAGTCATAAAGATATATTTACTATATTAAGTAATATGATTTATTTAAATGAAGAGTTATTGAAATAATGAAAACAAAGATAGTGGGTAAAATAGATTCTTTTTTATATCAAAACATAATTAACTCATCTTTTATAATTAATTTTAAATACTATATTATTCCATTAATAAGCATATTGACGGCAGTGATTGCAATAGAACTATTACTATCTATGATTTATATTTTTATAATTGAAATTATCCCCGAAAATAAAATTGTAGATACAATACTTGTTATTGCATTATCATTTCCCTCATCAATTGTATTTGGACGGTTTATTTTTCGATGTTTACCATTACAATATAAAATTAATACTAATTATTTTTCTGGAATAATTAGAATAAGTATAGCTTGTATAATTGTATTACTTACAATTAAAATTGGCGATTTTAATCAGTTGAATGAAATGAATAATTCTATTCGAATAGGAATATTTTTATTATTCCAAATACTAGTTATAAAGAGATGGCTAAAACTTAAAAAAGGTTTATATCCATCAAAATATGTTTTATTTCTTAGAAGATTTAATGGGATAGCCGATACATCACTTTTTTATACAATTTCTAAAGCTCTACCTAAAGGTATACCTATTATTTTATTAACGGATCCTGATAATAGATCTGAAACATGGGATCCTTTTCTTATCGGTTTTGCGGGTATAAAGTTTTTTAGTCCACTTAAAAGTATACCAATTTATATAGAATCTGATTCTATTAAATGGGAAAGAACAGTACATGATTTAGTTGAAAATGCAACTTTAATTATATTTGATATTACTAATAATTCTACATCTATGGAAACAGAAAAGAATATTATTAGCCAATATAATACTAAAAATAAATCGATTTTTTTAATGCCCGTTAGCCTTGAAATGGAAAATAAACTTAAAATTAACGATGATAAGGTTTTTAAATATTCAATGGGCTATTTTAATTCATTTATTCGTCTTTTAATTGGATTATTTATTCTGTTTTTAACAATACTTCTGATACCTACATATTTTGGTTTTGATTGGAGTGATAATGAAGAATTTATATTTTATTCAGCAGGAGGATTATCTAGTATATTTTTTTGGAAAAAGAATATTTCTAATTTGTCATCAATTCAATTAACACAGTTAATAAGAAGTTTCTTTAATATTGATAATAAAGTAACTAAAATACAAATTCCGCTATTTAATAGATTTAGTATTATTAATATGTCATTTAAGGAGTTATCAATACAAATCCAAATTGATAGAATAAAAAGATCATTATTATATTTAATATTAGTCGCATTTTTGTACAATAATGAATCAAGTCTAGCTGATTTTATCTTTGTAAAAAAAAATATAATTATTCCATCCAATATTTATTTTTTAATCCTATTATTAATCGGAGTATTTAGCATTATAAGACTAAGTTTTTCTAAAAATTGCAAAGTTATGAATACCTATATATCGGAATATTTAAATAATTATAAAGATTTTAAAGAAACTGAAATATCTGACTTTGCTAAAATACGAATTGAATCATTAACTAATGGTTACCTTAATAAGTTTTTTAATCCACATAGTATGTTAATCTGGAGTTTTATAATATATTTATTTTTTAGTATCGCAATAATAATGGAAAACCAAAATCTCTCCCTCCCACCTATTATGTTCTTATCTCCAATTTTAATTATATATCTTGGTATTGTACCATTTATTAATTACATTGAATCTTTACTAGTATTATATAAATTTAAAAAATTTAGAATATCAGAAGAAGAATTTTATTACTTGTTAACTAAAATATCTTCTAGTAACAGGCATAAGTTTTTTATGGAAAAAATTTTCCCATTAATTATGCATCAATATATAATTTACTTAAAAAAAACTGATAATATGTCATATAAAGACTCTTTTTATCGTAAATTTATAAAATATTATTCTGCAAAAATTAACTCAAAATCTATAAAAATTATTTCCATAGAAGATTTATTTAAATCAATATGTACACTCAGAAAACAATTTAATACTTTAGTAATATTAATATGGGGATTTTTCATGCCAATGAATATATTCTTACTTTATTTCGATATTTCAGATTCATTATTAGCAAATTTTTATTTTGGTTTATTTTTTATATATTTGATATTCGTTTTACATGTTATTTTAAAAAAATTAGTTTTACAAAAACAAATTACTACTATTACAAATTTTAGAAACTATGAATCATTATTATCAATGATTGATGATAAAAAGTGGTTTTTTAAATACGAATCAAAAGTAGCAAAAGAATGGGTATATAAAAGTTATCTTTGAAATAATAAGCACTATAAATATTTATCATTAAGTAATTTAATCAAATGTATTAGTTGAATTATTGTAGAATTTAAAAAGTTTAAGAATTAGGAAGTATTTTGAAAAAGGCTATAAAATTTCAAAATAATATTACCAACTAATCATCCAAAGTTATTGTATTCAAAAGATGGACTAAAACTTATTAATAAAAAAATTAAATTAGAAATGAATTAAAACATGATAAATAATAACTACAAAATATACCAACAAAAACTAAAACAAAATTTCTCAAAGATACCAATTATCTTCCAAGATAACAATTTCCTTCCAACAGAAAATATCTATATGGAGTTAGCGATATCAGACTACTCTCCAACCTATCAAACTAAAGTAGATGAACTATCAAAAAATAACTTTGAAAATCTACCTATGATAATACAAGAGAGACAAATAGAAAAAGAGATACGAAAACTATCTATTCAAAAACTTTTTCGTGGTTCGGCTAAAAAAGCAAGTGTTGTATTGGGTGATCCTGGAAGTGGTAAATCTACTTTGCTTAAGACTATTGCATATCGTACGGCTCATGAGGATAAGTATTATCCTAAGTATGTATTTTTTGTGGAGTTAAAAAAGTTTAAAGATATTTATGTAAAAAATAGTTCTTTTTATAGTTCAAATAATATTATTTTGGAGTATTTACAAAAAATAGAGTTAAATATAGATGAGAATATTTTTGATCAAATTGATTCGGATGAAGTGTACTTTTTATTTGATGGTTGGGATGAAGTATCAGGAGACAAAGAGATAGTTGATCTTTTGAGTGATGCTATTAGAAGATGTTCTGATATTGGAAATGTGATACTTACTTCAAGAAGAGCTACTGATCTATCTTATTTTGCTGGTTTTGATTTTTATGAACTTCTTGAACTTTCTACTAGGGCTATAAAGAATTATATACTCAACTTTTCAAAGGCTTTGGATATAGATGATACAAAAGGGCGAACTTTAGTAAACAGGATACTTAACAATGAAGTATTATTAAGAATGGCTAGAAATCCTTTTTTACTTTCTCTTATATGTTTTTTAAAGTCAAAAGAGGTTTTATCTGATTCTGTAAAGTATAGAATAGATACTAAAATCCAGTTATATGATGCAGTATTAAAAGAGATGCAAAAAGAGTACAATAAAAAGCAGTTTGGTTTAGAGTTTGATAGGGAGTCTTTAGATATATTGAGTCATTTTTCATTTGAGCTTTTTAATTATAGGGACAAAACAAAACATATATTTTCAAATGATGATTTTAAGGAGTTTGCTATAAAAGAGGAGTATGGTAAAGAGTTATTGAGTGATATATTTATAAAATCAAAACTTTTAGATAGTTTTTCTGGAAATCAAGAGATATATTTTATCCACCTTACTTTTCAGGAGTATTTAACAGCTTGGCAGTTATCTAAACTTCCATATGAGCTTAGCTGTCGTGTAGTTGAGAATGTTTTGGAAAAATCTTCTTGGAAACAGGTACTTAGATTTTATGCGGGTATATTGCACTCTCATCTGAAATCAAAGGATTCAGAGCAAAAATTCAGATACCTTTTGGAATATGCTTGGAAACAAAGGGATGAATTAGGTCTTGTAGAGGTTGAGATAGGATATTGGTTTGCTGATGCTGGTATGGTGATACCTACAGATAAACCTTATGATGGATTAAGAGAAAATCTTTGGAAACGATTTGATAGTGGGATGATGTGTGCTGAGTATATTGTTCAACCTCTATTGCAGTATTGGAATAATGAAAGTGAGACAAGTGAACTTGTAAATGAGATTTGTAGTAGTGAGTTTAAACCAGAACTACTTAAAAAAGTCTCTTTTATCTGTTCTAGTTCTAATATATATTATCAAAAAAAGATGTTGGATTTTATCTTGGATAAGAATACAAATAAGTATTTTGTTCAGCCTATATCTATATCATTGGGCAATCAAAATCGAATAGACCTTATTGAAAGTTATTGTAATAGATTGGAACAGTTTGATGATGAACAGGTATTAAAAATAGTATATATCATCTCAAAAACTCAAGATAGTGAATACTATAAATACTTGGTTCCTCTTTTAAATTCAGAAAATAAAAAGATAGTTGATAAGGCATTTGTAGCTTTGATATCTATTCAATCTGAAAAGTTTTTTAATCAGATTGAGATCTTTATAGATAGGTATATAAAAAATGGGGAATATTCTAAGATAACTATTTTAAGATATTTAGAAGATGAATTGGCTGTAAATATTTTGGATAAGTTAGCACATGATAAAACTCTTGATTTTAAGGTAAGAGTATTGGCTATGGAGCTTATAAGTGATGATGTAGATAAATTACTTTTAACTTATTTGGATAAAGATAGATATATGGATCTATTTAATAGTGAGAATGATATAGGATTAAAAAAGTATGCGATTATTATATATAGCAAGATATTGTCATTGATCCCTACAGAGGTTTTAAGAAAAGAGTTTTCTTTGATACAAAAAAAAGAGAAAGAGTTATTAAACTTTATAGCTAATAAAAATGAAAATATAGATATACGCATAGAGATAATACGAGCATTTAAAATGAATAGATTAAGAGGGATAACTATTTTTGAGCTATTTATATATCTGGAGCATTTAGTATTTGATGAAGAAGAGGATTTTGAGATAAGAAATGGTATCTTAGAGGTGTTGTGTGAGCAGTCAATATACTTTGAAGACATTAGTATGGTAAAAGGTATTTTTCAAAGAGGGATAAAAGAGTTTGAAAATGAGATGCTTATAAATACACTTTTTTTTATCGGTCAATATGGATATAAAGATTTTATAGATGAAGTACAATCCTATGCAAAAAAATCCACAAATATCCATATACAAGTTATGGCGATACAAGCACTAGGTGATTTAAAAGATACTCAAAGTATACAGTTTATTTATCAAACTATATTAAGTGATGATGGTGATGAGTATTTAAAGGAGATATGTGTGGAGGCTTTGATAAAATTGGAGCCAAGATTATTGTTAAAGCATAAAGATATGAAAATAGGTGGTGAAGATATAGTGTATAGAGAATTATGTAGATATGTAGTTGAGAACAATATCATATTGAGACGAGATGAGTTTTTGGAGGAACAATATGGATAAAACAATTTGCCCAATATGTGGAAAAGGTAATAAGGTTAATATTATAATTAGTGATAATGAAGATGAAAGTGGTTATAGAGTAATAAACTGTATAAAATGTGGAAAATTCAAATTACATAAAGATGTACCTTATAGTTATAATTATACGTCTCATTATAAAGTTGCTTGTTGGATAAGAGAACAAAATGATGATTTTAGAAATTCTCCCAAAATTAATAAAGAAAAAATTGATGAGATTTTGAATTTAAAAGATAAAAAAATTAAAGAAAAGTTTGACTTAATGATGAATTATTTATCAAACTTAAATGAGCAATCTTGGCTTGATGATAATATATTAGTGAAATGTTGGTTGAAAAACACTAGTGAATTGGATTTATTAATAAAAAAAGCAATATCCAATAACTTAATTGAAGCACAAGAAGGAATATATGTTGTAAGAGAATACCAATATCCTCAATTTAAAACTCTTACATTTAACGGCTTACAATACATAGAAAACCTAGAAGAACCAAATAAAAATTCAAAGAATATATTTGTAGCGTTTAACTTTGATGATGACTTAACAAATATATTTAATGTACATCTAAAACAAGCTATCGAAAAAGAGGGCTTTAACTATGTGGTAGTCAATCAAGATACAGTAGAGCATAACAAGTCAATAAATGATGAGATAATAGTAAAACTAAAAACATCAAGAATAGTTATAGCAGATTTTACAAACCATAGAAATAGTGTATATTTTGAATCAGGCTACGCTATGGGGATGAATATACCTATTATTTGGACTTGTCAAGATGGACATGAGGATGATATGTCATTTGATACACGACAGTTTCCTCATATCGTTTGGCAAGATAAAGATGATTTGGTAAAGCAAGTTATCACTCGAATTAAGAGAATCATCTAAAATACTAGTTTATTTCATACAAACAAATCTGTGTATTTGAAAGCTAATTAAATTATTTTTAATTATTGACAATTTCCAAAAAGGACAACACTTCTGCTATTATTCTCATTCAATTAAACTTAGTATAATAACCCCCACTAAGTCATATCTCCTTTTTGTCTAATAGCCAATATATAAAAAATAGATGGTATTATGATAAGTGTCAAAAAGGCTGAGGATACCATCCCTCCTATCATAGGGGCTGCTATGCGTTGCATCACTTCACTTCCTACTCCATCTATATACATAATAGGTATTAGTCCACCTAAAATAGCAAACAAAGTCATCAGTTTTGGACGAAGCCGTAACACAGCACCTTTATAAATGGCTTCAAAGATATCTTTTTTAGTTATATCTATAGCTTTATATTTTAACTCTAACATCGCTTCATGTAAATACACTAACATCACGATTGAGGTTTCAGCAGCTACTCCTAAAAGAGCTAAAAATCCAACGATAACAGCAATAGAGATATTAAAATTTAAAAACTCAAGGTAAAATAATCCACCAGTTAATGCAAAAGGTAATGTAAAAAATATAATAACTGTATATGTAATATTTTTTAATGCAAAGTATATAAGTATAAATATAATTACAAAAGTCAATGGAATAATATAGGTCAATCTTTTCATTGCTGACTCTAAATACTCACTTTGTCCAGCCCATTCAAAATAATATCCTGTAGGGATTTTTACTTCAGCTAATAATTTTTTAGCTTCATCTTTATACTGTTTTGCAGATATTCCCTCTTTTGGAGTAATATAGATGAAGTTTACATTTAACGCTTTTTCAGATTTGATAACAGATGGTCCCTCTTCATAATGTAAATTTGCAAACATCTCTAAAGGTTGAAAACCAAGTTTTGTTTTGATTTGTAAATTTTTTAGAGCAAATATATCTTCTCTTTGAAGAGTTTCAAAACGAAGAGAGAGTGGATATCTTTCAAGTCCATCAAAAAGTGTCGATATTTTTGCACCTGCAACACCTAAAGAAACAGTAGAAAGAATATCATTTTTAGTTATCCCATATCGACTTAACATCTTTTCATCTATATCTATATTGAGATAATATCCTGAATTGATTTTATCTGTTGAAACAGAAAGTGTTTTATCAAACTTTTTTAACTTTTGTTCTATTTTTCCTGCTACCTCTTCTAGTTTGTTATGGTTATTTCCATACAGTTTAATACCTAATGGTGTTCGTATACCAGTCAAAAGCATATCTATTCTTCCTCTTATTGGATATGTCCAAGAGTTTATCAACCCAGCTACTTGTAGTTTTTGATCCATCTCATTCATCAGTTTTTTGTAGGTCATACCCTCTCGCCATTGCTCTTTTGGTTTGAAGTTGATGATAGTTTCTATCATAGCCAAAGGTGCAGGGTCGGTTGCTGTATCTGCTCGACCTGCTTTCCCAAAAACAGTCTCCACTTCAGGGAAAGATTTGATGATAGCATCTGTTTTTTGTGTGAGTTCTTTGGATAAATCTACCCCTAAACCATAAGGGGTCACTGGCATATACATAATCGTTTGTTCATTCATCATAGGCATAAACTCCCAGTTTAAGTTTTTATACACTGGATACGCAGCAACTAAAATGGTCAAAAATAATCCTACGATTATATATCTAAATCTAAGAGCTATTTTTAAAAATGGTGAATAGAGTTTGATAAACAAAAGATTTATGATATTTTTATCTTCTCTTAAAATTTTTCCTCGTATAAAAAATACCATCAATATAGGCACAATAGTGATAGATAAAATAGCCCCCGAAACCATAGCAAAAGATTTTGTAAATGCAAGTGGAGTAAAAAGTCTCCCCTCTTGACCTGTGAGTGCAAAAATAGGTAAAAATGAAACGACTACCAAAATAAGTGCAAAAAACACAGGTCGACCCACTTGTTTGGCTGATTTTATGATAATCTCAGTTCGTTCCTCTTTGGAAATGTCAGGTTTATTTTGGAGATGTTTATGTGCATTTTCCACCATAACTATAGTAGCATCCACCATCGCACCAACTGCAATAGCAATACCCCCTAAACTCATAATATTTGAACCCATTCCAAATAATTTCATCAATAAGAAAGTAAAAAGTACAGTTATCGGTAAAGTTATGATGATAATTAAAGCAGATCTAAAATGCAATAAAAAAAGTCCTGCAATAATCATAACAATAATAGATTCTTCTAAAAGTGTATTTGTTAATGTATCAATTGCTTTATCAATAAGTGAGCTTCTGTCATATGTTTCAACTACTTCAACACCCTCAACAGTGAGTGTTTTTATCTTTTCTTTTACAGCTTTGATAACAGCATATGGATTTTCCCCATATCGTACGATGACAATACCACCAACAGTATCACCTTCACCATTCAAATCAGCCATTCCTCGTCTATTTGATGATGTGATATTTACATTGGCTATATCTTTTATGTGTAAAGGTATAGAATTGACAGTTTTAACTGTAATATTTTCGATATTTTCTACACTTTTTAAATATCCTTTCGCTTGAATCATATGTTCAAAACCATTTTCTAAAATAATACGACCACCTTTGTCATTATTATTTTTAGTCAGTGCATTTTTTATATCTTGTATAGAAAGATTATATTGTACAAGTTTCTTTTGGTTTATCGTAATTTCATAGTTTCGTATAAATCCCCCTATAGAGGCTATTTCACTGACTCCATCCACTCCAAGTAAAGCATATTTATAGTAATAATCTTGCAAACTTCGCAGTTCATCTAAAGATTTCGTATTTGATTTGAGTGCATATTCATACGCCCAACCTACACCAGTAGCATCTGGTCCTATTGCTACATTTACTCCTGTTGGAAAAGTACCTTGAAGTTGTGATAACTGTTCAAGTATTCTATTTCGAGAGTCATATAGATCAGTTCCATCTTTAAAGATGATATAAATAAGAGCATTTTGAAATGAACTCATTGCACGAACAGTATCAATATTTGGTAAAGACATAAGATTTGCAATAAGTGGATATGACACTTGCTCTTCTATCGTTTTAGGACTTTGTCCTGACCATTTCACTTGCACAATTACTTGTGGAGGTGAGAGATCAGGTAAGGCATCGAGGCTTGTATTTTTTACAGACCATAAAGATGCCACTGTTAAAATGATGACAGTAAATAAAACTAAATATTTATTTTTTATGCTGTATGATATTATATTTTCAACCATTTAAAACTCCTTTTCTACCAGTCATCGTCGTTTGTATCTGTATCATACAATGCATTTGTAACAGCATCTGAATCTAATAAGAAAAGAGCATTGTTGATAACCTCGTCATTTGCGTTGAGACCATCAAGTATTTCATATGTATTTGAAGAGATTCTTTTAGCTTCAACAACTACTGGCTCAAATTCTCTATCTGAAAGAGGTTTAAATACATAAAATTTACTCCCTTTATTTAAAACAGCCGTTTTAGGAAGTGTTAACATTGTTCGTTTTGTTGTCTGAATCTTTACTTCTGCAAACATATTTGGATACACTTTTAAATCTTTATTTTCTATAATAAATCTAACTTGTATAGTTTTAGTATCTTTACTTACTATAGGATAAATAAAGTCTACTTGAGATTTTATAGGTGCATTTATTCCTTCTATATAAATTTTGGCTTGCATCCCTAACTTTATAGAAGATATATCTTTTTGATACACTTGAGCTATAAACCAAAGTTCTTCAATATTGGCTAACTCTAATATTGTTTTACCTTTTTTGATGGCACTTTTATTATTCACATTTTTTTTCATTACTATTGCATTTATTGGTGAATGGACATTGATCTCTCTTAAAGATCTATTTAAATGTTGGATTCTTTCTAATTCGATAGGATCTATATCCAAAGCAACAAGTTTATCCAACGAACTTTGATAGAGTTTTTTATTTATCTTTTTTGTAATTTTAAGTTCATTTTGAATACTTAAAACCTTATCAGAATATACAGAAAAAAGAGTCGCTCCTTTTTTTACAGTCATAAATGTTTTATTGGCATTGAGTTTTGTGATAAAACCATCATATCGAGTCACTATATCTATCGTATTTGCTTCATCTATTTTTATATTTCCATAATAGTTTTTTATCGTACCACTATTTACTTGTTTTACTTTTGTGATTGATTTATTAAAAAGTTGGTTCACTTCGATAATTTTTGCATTTGCATTTGAGAGAATGAATACACTCAACACCAAAAGTATGTTTTTTATATTTTTCATTACATTTTTCCTTGTGTAAAATACAGAGATTTAGAATACGCTATAAAATACTTTTTTACTTCATCCAAAACCATCAGTTCATAACTTATAACATCATTTAAGTTCTTGATTGTATTTTGTGGCGATGTTAGGGAAAAGCTATTATACGATTCTATGTTTTTTTGTACCTTTTCTTTTAAAGGAATAATAGTTTCAGTAATAATATTATATGACAAGATTGCATTATCCAAATCGTTTTGTAACATTAATACCGACACAGTAAATGAATTATGAAGAGTGTTTAAAATACTGTTGATTTCATTTGCTTTTAGTTTTGCTTGTAACGCTTTTGTTTTTTCTGTTCCATAAATTGCCAATGGTATATTTACAGAAATATTGGCATAGTCCTCATATTTTGAATCTCTTTGAAAATAGGCAATATTCAATTTGATATCACTCGTTCTTTTTTCTAATTCTAACCGTGAAATATCTTTATATTGTAAACTTTTTTCTTCTACTATCAATAATTTTGGATGTGTACTCAATTGAGTTGTTAATTTTAAATGATCCATATCCAATGAAAGTTCAATACTTTTAATATCTGTATATGTTAATTCTTTTAATTTTAAATACAAATTATTAATTAAATTTTGAAGATTCTTTTGTTGTAATATAATTTTAGAATATGATATTTTTAAATCTATGATATCTGTTTGTTTCATCTTTCCATTTTCATATAATGCACTAGATAACGCTTCTAAACTTGTGATATTTTTCAAATATTTATTTAATAATTCATACTTTTTTTCTAATACAACGATGTTATATCCATACTGATATACCAAAGATTTTAATTGTAGTTTTTTATCTGCATATTGATAAGAAGCAATATTTTTATCTCTTAAAGATATCTCTCTTTTCATAGCAAGCTTATCACCCATAGGTATCACTTGTGAGTATCCTATATACTGTGCTTGCATAGGCTCAAGGTCTCGTTGGAAAGGCTCAGAAAATTGTATATCATTTGCACCAAATGTAAGCGTTGGATTTTTCCAATTTGTAGAGATTTTTATTTGTGTATTTGCTATTTGTATAGACTGTTCTAAACTTTTTAAATCTTGATTATGAAGCAAAACTGTATCTACTATCTCATCAAGGCTTATAGCAAAGCTTGATGAAACAGTTAAACACACTGCAAGTGTGATTTTTTTAAACATTATAAATTTACACTGCCTCTGATGGTATGAATCTTTCCATCGTGAGTTTTAAATTTTATATGATATTGCCATGTTCCACTCATCGCAAAATTTACATTTGTTTTGTATGCATCGCCCACAAGTTTTGCTTTCGCTTTATGTTCCATATATGGCATACCTGGCATCTCTGGCATAAAAACTTTAATTTTTACTTTTGCATTTTTTACAATAGCATCATCTTGTGATAATGTAATAAAAACTGCGTTATTACCAACAACCAAAGATTTCTCACTGCTAAATTTTACAGAATACCCATCTTTTTGTCCATTTTGAGATAATGGCTCTGCAAAAATTACACCAACCATTATAAATAATGATACTACTACTTGTACTAAATTTTTCATATAAACTCCTAATTTGTTTGGAGAAGTTTATCGTATGTTGTGAGGATAAAGTGTGGAGATACTAGTAAGTTAGAATCTAAATATAAAAATTGTTCCTTTTTTATATTTAGATTTGACATCTATATTTATATCATATTGTTCAGATACATGGCGAACTATATTTAAACCTATTCCAAAGCCACCTTGCTCTTTTGTTGCTCGAAAATAGCGATTAAAGATATCTTTTATTTTATCTTCTTCTATTCCGATACCAGTATCACTTATAGTTAATTTTCCACTTGCTTCTAACGATATTTTGATATCACCACCTATGTCATTATACTTTATAGCATTTGATATGATATTATTAAATAGTCTTATAAAATCATTTTTTTCTATACAAAAAGAAAAACTCTTTATATCTATAATTAAATTGATTTTTTTCTTTAAAAAAAAAGGTTCAAAGTAATTGAGTTGCTCTTTAATAACTTCATCTAAAGCTATACTTATTAGCTTCTCTTTACTTGTATTCTCTTCTAAAACAGTATAAGTTAGATCTTTATAAATTTCTGAAATTTTTCTAGCACTTAGTTTGACTCTTTGCACTTGCTTTGGAGTTAATCTATCTGATTCTGTAGACATCAAAAGTGCTGTTATAGGGGTGTTGAGTTCGTGCGTTGTATCTTTTATAAAGTTATTGAGTTTAATTCTTTCCTCTTTTATTGGTTTTAAAAAAAGTTTTGCTAGATACACACCTACAAGTGCAATAATTAAATACAATGAGATAAAAATAAAACTTATTTGTAACTGTAACTCTTTCATCTGTTGAAAAAACTTATGTTCCTCAATAGCGATATAATAAATACCCAAGTGTCCTAAGGAAGAACTATCGAGTAAAATAAAACTATTTTTCTCTTTTTTAAAAGATTGTGTAAAATCAATATCTCTTTGTATATTTCCAAAAACTTTCTCTTTTTTAGCATTATAAAATGACAATTTATACTCTTTATTTTTTAACAAATTTGACCTATCAAACTTCTTATTTGTCATATGTGCAAAAATTATTTTGGCAGAGAGTTCAGAGGCTATATTTTGCATATTTGATTTTGTCAAATCTGCATAAAGTCGTTTTTCATTTTGAAAATAAAAGAATGTAACCAGTACCATCAAAATAAAGGAAGCACCCAAATATAAACCAACAAATCTAAAAAAAGTACTTTTTTCACTTACCGTCAAATCGATACCCAACTCCTCTTATATTTGTGATATACTCTTCCCCTAATATTTTTCTCAAATTTTTTATATAAGTTCTTATCGTTGTAGCCATAGGTGTCTCTTCATAACTCCAAATATTGTTCGTAAGCTCTTCGATACTTATAGGGGTATTTTTATGTTTGAGTAAATATTCTAAAATATTTAATTCTTTTTGTGAAATATGAAGTTGTTTTTTATCTTTGGTGACCAATAAATTTTGTTTATCAATTGTGATATTTGTATCTATTATTACAAGATTTTCAGTATCTATTTTAAATAGTCTTTTGATATTATTGATGCGTAAATCTAACTCTTTTAACTCAAATGGTTTTTTGAGATAATCATCACAACCAGACTCAAACCCTTTTTCTATATCATCAATCATATCCAAAGAGGTGATAAAAATAGTAGGAGTATGTATATCTTTTTGTCTTAACTCTTTTAAAAGTTCAAACCCATCAATCTCAGGAACATTCACATCAAGTAAAAGGAGATCAAAAACTTCACAATAAAGAATCTCTTCTGCTTTATATCCAGTAAAAGCAATTGTAATATCATGTCCTTGTTCATTTAAATGCTCTTCAATAATCTCATTTACCAACAAATCATCTTCTAATAAAAATATTTTCAATTATTCTCCTGCTCATATAAAATGAATTATTAATAAACTCTTAGATACAGAAATTAAGCATTGATAGAGATATAGATCTCTATCTCATTTTCTTTTGAATATTTCTCAAAATCTGCACCATATGCTCTTTTATAGTCATTATTATTTTCAAAATACTCCCAAATTTCATTCCACAATTCAAAAGCAACTTCAGGTAATTCACCCTCTTTTTGAAATACCAAATATTTTTGATCTTTTATAACAATAGCATTATTTTTTGCTTTTGTAACTTCAACTGCTACCATCGCATCATAATCACCATCTACATCTGATTCGTAGTTGAAATACAAACCATAAAAGCTAGTATTACTTACTTTGTTAAGTGTTTTTGTGAAGATATGTTCTTCATCATATTTTTCCCATAAAGGAGCTATCTTTTGCGTTTCTATATTTTTTTCATTTTCATTGTTTGTTCGAGTACTAATCCCTTGCAGCATTAAATTTTTTACATAACTTACTTTCATATTCTACTCTCTTGTTAAATTTTATTTTTTGTATTGTACCCACAAAACTCTTCTATTTTAGATGCAAAATAGACAGGACACTCTATCATAGGATAATGCCCCGCTTCTTGACACTCAAAAATCTCTACATCATCATAATAATGTGAAAATACTTTGCTCACCAATTTGAGTCCAAATATAGGAAAATCATGTTTACCAACGATTATTTTAAGTGGTATTTTCAAAGCATTCACTTCCTCTGAAAAATCGGTATGCATATACATCTTCATATACCCTACTCGAGCTTCCACAGTAGAAGATTCATATCCCATTTTGATTCTATTTTTTGCCCAAGTAGCATTGTATCTTTTACTTGCACTGTAAACAATCTCTTCTATTTTACTTTCATTTGCAGCCATATCTTTTAAAAGTGATTTTTCAACTATTTCAGGGAGTTTTACCCCTGAAGCAAAAATAGGTGTGATCAGAATAAGTTGCAAAATTCGCTCATCTATCAATGCAATTTTTTGAGCTATCATAGTAGACATAGAGTGTGCTAAGAGATGCACAGCCTCTAAATTTAAAAAAGAGAGTAAATTTTTCAGATCATTTGCAGATTCTTCACAACTATACTTCCCTCTTATCTCTTTGGAGAGTCCATATCCTCGTAAATCTACAAATATACAAGTAAATTTTTGCGTATCCAAATAAGGGAAAATAGGCTCATAATTTTTATAGTTTCCCATCAGCTCATGTAAAAACACTATCTTTTGAGCACCTGTCCCTACAATCTTATGACCTAATATTTCCATATATTTTCCTAATTATTTTTTTGCATTCAATCGTGATTGGTATTCTTGAGGATGTTTACACACAGGACACATTTTGAGTGCTTTTTTACCATAATGAATATGCCCACACACTTCACAGATCCATGCTTCTTCACTATCTTCACTTATATGTTCAGCTCCCGCTTCTAATCTTTCTAAAAGCATTTTGAACATATTTTCATGTTCCACTTCGATTTTACCAATACCAGTAAATAATCGTGCAGCTTCACCATAACCTTCCTCTTTTGCAATAGCAGCAAAATCTGGATACATAGTAAGATTTTCATAGCTTTCACCATCAATAGCATATTGTAAATTTTCAGCTGTATTGCCAAAGTTATTTTCACTTTCAGACACCATTCTATTATGCAATGCCAATTCTAATTTTGCATGTGTTTTTTCATTGTTTGCTGCTCGTTGAAAATGTTCTGCTATATCTCTATATCCCTCTTTTTGAGCCACTTTTGCAAAGTATTCATATTTGTTTCTTGCTTGTGATTCTCCTGCAAAAGATTTCATCAAGTTTACTAGTGTCAGATTATTAGTAGCATTCTGCATAGCTTCACCACAGCAATGTAACTCTCCACCACCTACATTTTGTACCTCTACTTCGTTACCACATTTGTTGCATTTGTATGTTTCGTATTGTCTCATTGTCTTTTCCTTTTTTTGTTATAAAGAATTATGACATAGATAAACTTAAAGGATAATAATTATCCTTTAGTAATTCTTATCTATATTAAATCTTTTAAAGTACAAAAAACTTCATCAATTTTGATTTCACTTTTTTCACCTGTTTTTCTATTGATCAATTCAACCATACCCTCTTTAAGTTTTTTACCTATGATAATAGCATACGGAAAACCAATAAGCTCAAAATCACCCATCTTAAAACCAAATCGCTCTTTTTTTCTATCATCAATAATCACTTCAATACCATTTGATTTAAGCTCTTCATAGATTTTCATTCCAGCTTCAAGCTCATCCTCTTTTTTGGCATTTGATACAATAATATCTATAGTAAATGGTGCTGTTTCTTTTGTCCAAATACACCCTCTCTCATCATGACTTTGTTCGATAACAGCTGCCATAATTCGACTAATTCCTATCCCATAACATCCCATCTCAAACGGTTGTGATTTTCCATTTGAATCCAAAAATTTTGCATCTAAGGCTTTACTATAAGTATCTCCAAGCTGAAAAATATGCCCTGTTTCTATCCCTTTTTTAAATACCAATTTTCCACCACATGCACATTTTTGTTCTACTTCTTTATTTTGTAACTCTTCATAACTTAACTCATTTAAACTATTTACTTCCTCTTCATTTTCAAAAATAGTTTCTATATTTGCTCCATATTCACACGAGTTACACACTACAATAGTATCTTCACCACTATTTGCTAATACATGAAACTCTTTACTTCCAGTCCCTCCAATAGCTCCACTATCTGCATCTACTACTCGAAAATCAAGCCCAAGTCTTGTAAATATTTTTTTATAAGTACCTTCCATATGAGTAAATTCTTTTTCTAGATCTTCTCTACTCTCATGAAAAGAATACGCATCTTTCATCAAAAACTCTCGCCCTCTCATCAGTCCAAATCGAGGTCGTGCTTCATCTCTAAATTTTGTATTGATTTGATATAAGTTGACTGGTAGATCTTTGTAACTTGTGATTCTATTTTTTACTAGCTCCACTATCGCCTCTTCATTTGTAGGACTCAAAACAAACTCACTATTTTTTCTATCTTTAATTCGAAGCATTTCAGGACCCATAGTATCAGCTCGTCCACTTTTTTCCCATAATTCTATAGGAGTTACGAAACCTAGCTGTACCTCATTACAGCCTGCAATATCTAGCTCCTCTTTTACAATTGCTCTAATTTTATCAAGTACCATTTTACCCAATGGCAAATAGTTGTATAAACCACTCCCTTGTTGATTGATAAATCCCGCTCGAATAAGGAACTGATGCGATGGAAGTGTTGCGTCTGATGGTGTCTCTTTTGTTGTTGGTATAAATAAATTTGAAAATTTCATATATTATGATCCCTTATTTTTTGTTTTTAAAATGTATTTTACTATAAAAATACTTATTGCTTTTAAATTAAAATGCTATAATACAAAACTACAATAATTAAAGGGTAAATTATCATTTCAATTAAAGAACCACTGCACACACAATTTAGTCACTTTTGTACACGCAACAACATTACAAGCATGGAAAAAGCACTTGAATATTTTGCTATTTTTGGAGGGCTTGATGTCGATATAGACACAACTGTACCTCTTGATACACTTATCGAAATCCATATCTTAAAAAGATTCAAATACTTACGAAACTTTGTCAGCGATATCACAAAAGGTGACCCTGAATACAACAAAATATTGACAGCACTTGCTATAGGAGACAGAAGAACAAACTCTGCCTTTAGAAAAGTAGGTATCTCTTTTGACAATGGGATAGATATAGTCGATGATTTATGTAAACTCAAAGTTTTAAAACTAGAAAAATCACTCCAAAAACTCTCAAAATTAGAAGATCAGTATACCGTATCGGAACGACTTTTATTTACAGCACCTATAATGCGATTTTGGTTTGCTTTTGTCTCTCCACTTTTTCAAGGGATAAAAGAGAAAAATTATGAAGAATTTTATAAAAAGTACAACAATCACAAAGCAGAATTTTCAAATATTATTTTTGAACAATTAGCACATGAATATTTAAAAACTATTAACAAAGATGATTTTATGTTTACTTTAGGAAGATACTGGGATGATGATAACTTTTTAGATATTTTAGGTAAAACAAAATCAGGTAAAGTTATAGCAGGATCGTGTAAATATACAAACGATAAAGTGAAAAAAACAGAACTTACTGCATTAAAAGAAAAATGTAAAGATCTGAAAATTGATGTAGATACTTTTGTATTATTCTCTAAAAAAGGGTATACAAACGAGTTAAAAACTTTGAAAAAAACAGAAAACCTACAACTCTTTACTGTCAAAAGTTTTTCTTTGTTTATCAAACCATAGAAAGAGTCTTAAGAACTCTTTTTATACAAATAACTTCTAAACCTCTTTGAGTCCAAATAAACTCTGAGTTGTTCCCAAAACAATATCACCCTCATGAGAGTTCGACACATTTTTTAACTTTATTGTAGGATTATGTAAAAATTCAGCCATAACTGTTTGACATAATTTTTTGATATTTTCCTGATCTTCTGAGCGAATAAAATGTTTTTTGAGTGCATTTTGCAATTTTTTTTCTATTATCTCATCACTTTTCATATGAAGATTTTTAATAATAGGTTCTACACTTAAACTATTTAACCAATTATAAAACTCTGTAGTCATCGCCCCTATAATAGAATATGCTTCTTTGGCTTGATTTGCTCGAAGTGCCATATTTTCATCTACGATACACTGCAAATCATCCACACTATAAATATGTAAATCTGAAAACTCAATTGTATCAATATCTCGAGGCAACGCAATATCAAACCAATGTCGAACTCCATCAAAATCTTTTACCATCTCTTGTTTGATAATAGGATAAGGTGCACTAGTAGCCGTCACCATAAGCTCCATAGAATTTAGTAAATCTCCCAATTTATCATAAGGCTGAACACCGATTCGAGTAGCCTCATACTCCTCTCCATTTCCATCACTTATAATAGAATGAGCTAACACTCGTGCTTTTTTCATATTTCGACTACAAATAACCACATCAAATCCATATTTCAAAAGGTGTCGACATGCCAAATCACTCATCTCTCCAGCACCAATCACCAACGCTTTTACACCTTCTCTATCTTTGTACAACTGCTTTGCCTGAGCAACAGCTGTTGAAGCAACCGAAACAGAACCACTTCCAAGTTGTGTTACATTTCTTACACGAGCTGCACATTTAAAAGCAAAATGAATTACACGAGAGAGTTTTTGACCTGAAAAACCTTTGTCAATAGAAAATTTAAAAGCATTCTTAAGCTGACCTGCAATTTGTGTTTCTCCTACTACAAGTGAATCCAAAGAGGAAGCCACCGTAAATATATGATGAATAGCACTCTCATTTTCATACATATCTGCTCTATGAAAAAGTTCTTCATTTGACAAAGAGGAGTGTGTTGCAAAATTATCAATAGCAATTTTCCCAGATTTTTTACTATTTGGACTGCTTATCAAAAGTTCGATTCGATTACAAGTAGATAATAATATAGCTTCATTTACTGTATCACACGACAATATTTTTTTTAAAAAAATCTCTTTTTCTGTATCGTTATTAAAAGCAATTTTTTCTCTTGTTTCTATATCTGTGTTTTTATGTGTAAAACTAATTACTAAATATTCCAATGTTATCAACTCCAAAAATTTTTTTGATTATACAGTTTTATTGCTTTAATATTATTTGTACACAATTGGTAGACTCATAATAAACTTTGCACCCTTTGAACTATTTGAAACAGAAATTTTTCCATTGAGTTTCGTAGTAATCATCGAATAACACATAGTAAGTCCTAGTCCAGTACCTACAGATTGATGTTTTGTTGTAAAATAGGGATCAAAAATTTTATGCATATACTCATCTTCAATCCCTCCTGCATTATCTTCTATAGTAATAATAAAATGAGTATCTTTTTTTTGTAAAGAGAGATGGATTTCTGGATTTTGGATTTTTCTTTCTACTAAAATATCTCTAGCATTATAAATAAAATTAAGTATAACTTGAGATATATTTTCTTTATTTGAAAATATTTTTGTATTACTCTGTTCAATATTTACCATTAATTTTATATTAAAATTTACAAGTGTAAAATTTACAATATCTAAAGTTTCTTTCAAATGATTTGATAAAAAGAAAGAAGAATTGGTATCCTGTAGATCAATGTACTTTGTAAATTTTTCAATTGTTTCCGATAAATTTTCTGTTTGCGTTAGTATACTTTGCATTGCATTTTCAAATAGGCTATCAGTTAATATTCCATATTCTTTGTGTACTTGCATACCACTAGCAGCTGTTGATATTACGACGCTAAGTGGTTGTCTCCAATGATGTGCAATATTACCAATCATCTCCATCATTTGTATCATTTTTTCTTGAGAATATAATTTTTGCTCTTTTTCCCTATTTTTCTCAACCTCTTCTTGTACTTTTTTAGTAAGATTTTGTGTTAATTCATCTAATGCTTTTTTATCAGTAATATCATGTCTAACTCCTGAATATCCCACAAGATTATTTTACTTACAAGAGTACTTGCCTCTTCTTTGTTTATTATGGAAAATAAACTTTTTATTGAGATATTGTATCTCAGTAGTGCATTATGGATCTTTCTTTTTATCCATTGGATAGGACGATATGGACGAATTTTATTGAGATTTTAAGTCATAAATATACGCAGCAATCATTTCTACAGTATCTTTGTCATATTCTAAATATGGCATAAGATCGTACTTTTTTATCATATCAATTGAGTAAATTTCAAGCAAAAAACCCATTTGACATTCTTTATATAATTTTAAAGTATTAATGTAGTATGACTAAAAAATAATTATTTGAGCATTCTACTCAAAAAGTAGGATATAATATAAGCAAAATAAAGGAATTTATATGTGTCTCATTGCTAAAAACCAAAAAGCATTTTCTAGTGCATTATCGAAAAAGAAAAAAGTTTTTACTTCCAAAATCAATGATTTGAAATTTCCAAATTTTATTGAAAATACAGATGAAATGATGTTTGAAGCACTTGTTGTTGAATTGTCCAATAAATATCAGAGTATGAAATATACTTATTATGATAGAGAAGAGTTATATCAAGAAAAAGGTTGGAGTGATTTAGAGATATTATGTCTTTTAAAATTTTATCAAAATAAGTGGTCTATAAAAGTTCCTAATGAAAGAGAATATTTTCCTAGCTTTATTTTTACATACAGTAAAGAAACATTAGAAAAAGAAATTGAGAATACAGTTAATAAAGCATATCAAGTGATAAAACCATTGAATCTCGAAAGTATTTTCAAAATAAGAGAATGGTTCACAGCTTTAGATATTACTTATTTACTCCATTATTTTGCATTAAATCATCAAGACTATCAATCTTAAATAGTTTACATCTAATCTTACTTCAATTCTAATAATCAATATATTGAATTGGCAATTTTAATTCCAATAACAATAAAATTTGATAAAATAAATGATAATTCGCCAATTCAAAAAAATAAAAATTCATTGTGTCTCATAGATCATAATTCATTTTCCATTCATCATTATTCTCTATAGTTCCGTTAATAAAATGTATTTAAATAATAACTTAAATATAAATACATTATTTAGCGAGGATAACAATGAACAACAAACCCAAATATAATCTATTTAAAAATACACAGTATGCAATAGATGGATTAAGACATGCTTTTAAAACTGAAACATCTTTTACATTAGAATTAATTGTAAGTATATTTATTTTATATTTTGAACGATTTTCAAATATGGATATCAAAGAAGCTATTCAGAGAGTCCACTCAAGACTTAATATTCAAAATCCAGATGAAAAGTATATTTTTAATAGATTAGAAAAATCTCATTTTGAAACAAAAAATACAAAAAATGTTGTACTGTTGATGCAAGAAAGTATGGGTTACCACCCTTTATTTATTTATGGAGGCGAGAGTCGATTTGACAATATGAAAAGTTGGTTTCTTGGAAATGGGTTTTCTGAAATTATTGATCAAGCAAAATTTAGAAATCCAAACTATAGGAGAAATCATTATGCTTATTAATCAAAATTGGATAAACCTTTTAAAATACTTTTTTTTATTTTTTTATTTTTCTGCTGTTTATCAAATGTTTTGTTTTGCTTTTAATGTTTCAGGTTTTATAGGATTAAGAGATACTTTTTATACTACATTTTTATGGCTAATTCCAATTCTTTTATTTCCAAAAAATGCAAAACAGGTTAGTGCCATAATATCTTTTATATTGTGGTTTGCATCGTTACCAAGTTTATTATATTTTATGCTATATGGTCAAGAATTTTCTCAAAGTGTTATATATATAATTTTTGAATCAAACATGGCAGAAGGAAATGAATTTATCAATACTTATTTTGTTTGGTGGTTAATTCCTATTGTACTTATATATACCTTAGTACCGTACCTCTTATGGAAGAGTTTAAAACAAATCACATTTACTATTCCAAAACGAGTCATTATTGTTATTGTAAGCTTACTTATTGTAACTGCGAAGTTTAGTACAATATATATAATAAAAAATCAATCTTATGAAAAAGCTATAAACCAGCAAATGAGTAGAATGCAGGCTGCATCTCCTTGGAATATTATTATAGGCTATATTCAATATAAAAAAGTTTTGAAGAGTATGGAAAAACTTTTAATCCAAAATACTAAATTAGCGCCAGTAGATAATTTACAAGATAATAATAACGAAGACACTAATACATTTGTATTAGTTATCGGCGAATCTACAAATCGTAATAGAATGAGTTTATATGGATATAATAGAAAAACAACACCTCGTTTAGATAAAATTAAAGATCAACTCGTAGTATTCAAAAATGTGTTCTCACCTAGACCATACACAATAGAAGTTCTTCAACAAGACTTAACCTTTGCAGATGAGCAAAACCCTGATCTGTATCTTTCAAAAGTAAACTTAATAAATATCATGAAACAAGCTGGTTATGAGACATATTGGATTACAAATCAACAAACGCAAACAAAAAGAAATACAATGTTAACAGCCTTTTCAAAAATTGCTGATCATCAAATATACCTTAACAATAATCGTAGACAAAATAGTTCTTCTTATGATGAAGTAGTGATCCCACCATTTCAAAAAATCATTAAAGATAATACAATCAAAAAGAAATTCATTGTTGTCCATTTAATTGGAACTCATTCTCGATATGATTATCGTTATCCAAAGGATTTTGCAAAATTTGATAATGCTAAGTTAGATAAAAAACTAAGTAAAAAAAAGACAATTACTTATAATAATTATGATAACGCTATATATTATAATGATTATGTAGTCTCAGAATTAATAGATTCAGTGAAATCTATTGAACATAATTCTGCTTTATTATATCTATCAGATCATGGAGAAGAAGTTTATGATAATACTGAAATGAATAAACATGGGAGAAATGAGGGAGCACCAACAAGTGCCATGTATACAATACCATTTATCATATATGGTAATAATACATGGCAAAAAAGCAATCAGTTACAAAAATTCCAAAGTTATGCTAATAGATATTATTCTGCTGCTGATTTAATTTACACATTTAGTAATTTAGCATCTATCACATATGATGACTTTGATTCAACAAAAAGTATAATAAATGATAATTTTACTGAAAAAAATGTCTTTATAGGTGACCCTTATGGTAAACAAGGATTAAGAAATCTTCTAATAAATCCTTTCGAAGATATAAATAAAACTAAAATATAAAATTTGATGAAAATAGGAAAATAAATGAAAAAATCAAGCCAATATAAACTTATTATTTATGTATCTACACTATTAACATTCTGTTATAATCAACCGTTTTATACAAATGTATTAAAGGTATATCCCTTTGAAGGAGATAATAAATTATTTATTATCTCCCTAGTTTTTTTAATGTTTGCACTATTAATAGTACTTTTAAGTCTAATAAGTTTTCATAAAATTTTAAAGCCTTTATTGATCACAATCGTTATAACCTCTTCATTTACTTTATATTTTATGAATACCTACAATATAGTTATAGATGATACAATGATTCGAAATGCACTCCAAACAAATTTTAATGAATCACTCGATTTATTTAGTTTTAAATTAGTTTTATATCTCTTATTCTTTGGGCTAATCCCTTCATATTTTATATATAGGGTTAAAATATTATCTTACTCCTTTAAACGAGAATTATATCTACGATTAAAAAATATATTATTATCTCTTGTTATTATTATTTTAATACTTTTAAGTTTTAGTAAATATTATTCTTCATTTTTCAGAGAACATAAGTCATTAAGATACTATGTAAATCCTACTTATTGGATATATAGTATAGGAAATTATGTGTCTAAAACATTTACAGATGGAGAAATTATTGTAAAGAAAATTGGAGAAAATGCAAAAATAGTTGAACCAGAAAATGAACCAAAAGAATTAGTTATTCTAGTAGTAGGAGAAGCTGCACGAGCTGATCATTTTTCATTAAATGGATATAAAAGAAAAACGAATCCTCTCTTAGAAAAAGAAAATATATTTAATTTTTCTAATATGTATTCATGTGGAACAGCAACTGCCCAATCAGTTCCTTGTATGTTTTCTGTATTTGATAAAGCAGATTATAGTTATAAAAAAGGTCTAGAAAATGAAAATGTTTTGGATGTTTTAAATCATACAAAAGATATAAGTATTTTATGGAGAGATAATAATTCAGATAGCAAAGGTGTTGCATTAAGAGTTCCTTTTGAGGATTATAAAACAGCTAAAACTAATTCTGTATGTATTGAGGGTGAATGTCGTGATATAGGTATGTTAGTTGGTCTTGATAAATATATTGAAGATAACAAAGGTAAAGATATCTTAATTATCTTACATCAAATGGGAAATCATGGTCCAGCTTATTATAAAAGATATCCAAAGAGTTTTGAAAAATTTAAGCCTGTATGTAAAACTAACCAATTGGAAGAATGTACACAAGAGGAGATATCAAATGCATATGATAATGCCCTTTTATATACAGATTATTTCTTATCTGAAACAATTAATTTATTAAAAAAATATGATGACACTTATGAAACAGCCATGATTTATTTAAGTGACCATGGTGAAAGTTTAGGAGAAAATGGTATATATTTACATGGATTACCTTATTTTATGGCACCTGAAGCGCAAACACATATTCCAGCTTTTATGTGGTTTGGAAGTAAAATGAAAGAAGATATTAATACCTCTTCTTTATATAATAAAAAAGATAAAAAGATTTCTCAAGATAACCTCTTTCATACTCTATTAGGAATATTTGAAGTTGAGACTGATTTGTATAAAAAGAATATGGATTTAATTGATTATGTTGAAGAATAAAATAGTTTTAACAATTATACTACTGATAAGTACAATTGTATTTTTTGGATTGAGTGATCTTGATATACTAATACAAAGTTATTTTTTTAATTTTGAAACAAAAGAATGGATACTAAATAGTAGTAAAGAACCATACCGATTTATTTTTTATGATGGAATTAAATATATACTTATAATTATACTTTTATCATCAATCCTTTCGTTAGTTTTTTTTCAAAAGAATGTTATAGTTAAGAGATATAAGCAAGGAATTATTCTCTTTATTTTATCAGCTTTACTTATTCTTTCAAGTGTTTCAATTTTAAAAAAACAAACAAATATGCCTTGTCCAAAAAATGAAGTATATTTTGGAGGAGAATACCCAAGTACTAAAGTATGGGAAAAATATAGTCAAAATACAAGAGATACAATTAGATGTTGGCCAGCAGGACATGCAAGTGGTGGATTTGCACTTATGAGTTTATTTTTTCTATTTAATACTAAAAGGAATAAGTTTCTATCATTATTTTTTGCGGTTTCAATAGGATGGAGTATGGGAATATATAAAATGATTATAGGTGATCATTATTTTAGTCATACATTAATAACAATGCTTTTATCGGTATTAATAATTTTAATTTTAAATACTATAATATCAAGAAGGAGTTTCAAGTGAAAATACTAATTGTAGAAGATGATATCAAAATTTCTTTATTTTTAGAAAAAGGTTTAAAAGAAGAAAAATATAATGTTGATTGTACTTATGATGGGGAAGAAGGATTGTACTTAATAGAAACAAATAAATATGATTTGATTTTATTAGATATAATGATACCAATTATTGATGGTAAAAAATTATGTAAAATGCTAAGAGATAGAGGTATAGAAACGCCCATTATAATGTTAACTGCAAAAAGCAGTATAGAAGATAAAGTTTTTGGTTTAAATGAAGGTGCTAATGATTATATTACTAAACCTTTTTCATATGAAGAGTTACTTGCTCGTATAAATGTGCAGTTGCGTAAAGGTAAAAGTATTAATAATATTATTAAACTAAATGATTTAGTATTAAACAGAGAAACAAAAAATGTATCTCGTAAAGGACAAAATATTATTTTTACTTCAAAAGAGTATATTCTATTAGAATATTTAATGATGAATAAAGATAAAATTGTGACAGAAGAGATGATCAATAACTCTTTATGGGATATGGAAACAATGACCGCTAGCAATATAATTAGTGTATATGTATATAGAATAAGAACAAAAGTAGATAAAAACTTTGAGATTAAACTACTTCATACTGTTCGAGGAATGGGATATAAAATGAGTGAAAAAATATGAATTTTAAAAATATAAAAATAAAATTATTATTTTGGTATTCAATTACTATATTTTTAATTTTATTAACTTTTGCATCTGTTTTATTTTATATGGTTTATGATCAAAATATGAAAACAGTTGATGCAAAATTGATTGCTGTTGCAAATGATATTCATCATGATATAGAAGATAGATATCAAAGAAATTTTATAAAAGGTTTTGATGAAGGAGAAGAGTTTCTAATCAAAAATCTTTATGTTAGTATTTATGAAGAAGAAAATAACAAGTATAATAAAATATCAACAAATAATGAGGATTTAAATACATACAAATTCCAAACTTTTGAAAAAAATGATTTACAAGTATTTACAATTGGAAAAGATCCAAAAAAACAAATTCGTGTAGTTCGTCTTCATGCTAATAAATCAAAAGAAAATCTTTATGTTGAAATATCAACAACACTCTATGATAAAATATATGACTCTTTAAATAATTTAAAAATCACATTATTTATCTTAGTACCATGTATCTTACTATTATCCATATTGATTGGGTTTTTTATTATCAAAAGTTCAATGATACCAGTAAAAAAGGTTATTGATGAAGTAAAAAGTATAGGGGTAAATGATTTGGATAAAAGAATTGCATCGAATAATTCAAATGATGAGATAGAAGAACTGATTACCACCTTTAATGATATGTTAAATAGATTGGATGACTCAGTATCTAAAATAAAACAATTTTCTCATGATGCTTCACATGAGTTAAGAACACCATTAACTGTTCTACGAGGGGAAATGGAACTTGGTTTACGAAAAGATAGAACTGTTAGTGAATACAGAAGAATTATGAATACTTCACTAGAAGAAACAAAACAATTACAAGAATTAATAGATAGTTTACTTTTTTTATCAAATTCAAATTCTTTTGAAATACAAGAACAATTTGAATCTTTAGATATAGATGAAATATTAATGGATATCATCTCTGAATATACATATTTAACAAAAGAAAAAGATATTACTATAGAATTTTTATCATTTGAAAATGTAAAAGTAATTGGGCAAGTGAATTTAGTTAAAATCTTAATTGCGAATATCATACAAAATAGTATTAAATATTCAAATAAAGATTCACAAATATTAATCTCATTAGATAATGATATTTTGAAGATAAAAGATTTTGGGATAGGTATAAAAGAAGAGGATATTACTCGTGTTTTTGATAGGTTTTATCGTGTGAATGAAGCAAGAAGTCGAGGTGGATATGGACTTGGATTATCTATCGTAAAAAATATTGCAGATGTACATAGTTTTAAGTTAGATGTTAAAAGTATTTATGGTGAATATACAGAATTTATAGTATTTTTTAGTTGATAAGGGACTGTTCAAAATGGACAATGCCAGTAAGAAATTGGAGCTTAACCATCTCTCAACTCTCAATTTATTTTGAGGGAAGACTAGATAAAACATTAAATTTATGATACAATTTTAGGAATTACTAGATGACTGACACAGATTAATGAACACTCCCCTCAAAAAATTTATCAACAAAATCAATAATTTTATCCAATACCCTTGGAACTATTTTTTTTCTTGCTAATAATTTTGGTTTTATTTTTAATGTTTTAGCAATATCATTTGCAAGAGGTTTTCTCTGTTCATAAATATAAGTATCAATTACTCTTTTTACCTCATCATTTAAAAGATTTTCTTCTTTACATAATTCTTCAAATGATTTTTCTTTTTGTTCATCCCAAAATTTTTCAAACTCTTCTTCTATATCTTCACTATTTTTAATTTGCAATAGATTTTCATTGATAAACTGTTCTATGAGTTCTCTTTTACTTCTAAGCTGAGGATTGTTATTTAAGATATTTGTTATGTTTTCTTTTTGTTTTTTTCTTTGTTCTTCATCTTCTATGTCTTTGTATTGTCCTAAAAGTCTCAATATATAATTAACATTAATCTCATCTGTATGTATAAGCTCAAGTTCAAAATCGACATCTTCTAAAATAGATACCTTTTCATTTCCATCCTTAGCCTCTTTGCCTATATTTTCATACATATCAAGATATTTAGACTTATAGTCCTCAAACTCTTGTTCACTCATTTCTAAATCAGACCATTTAAAATCACTAAACCCACCGAGTATATTTTTAACTCTCATTAAATCTCTAAATGCTTTAATAAACTGCAATTTATCATCTTCATTATCTAATTCATTTACACTCTCAATAGTTGGAACAATTTTCTTTAAATTATCATATTTATCATTGAACTTTTGAACATAATCTTCATATGGTTCCATTACAATAATCTCTTTAGCATCTTTGTTAGAAAATAAAGCAATTGCATCATCTGTATTTGATTTTAAATTTCTAAAACAAACAATATTTCCTTGTGATTTTTGTTCGTTAATAATTCTATTTGTTCTTGAAAATGCTTGTATTAATCCATGATATTTTAAGTTTTTATCTACATACAATGTATTTAAAGTTTTACTATCAAACCCAGTTAAAAAGATATTTACTACAAGAAGTATATCTATCTCTTTTTGTTTTACTTTTTTTGAGATGTCATTATAGTAGTTATAAAAACTCTGAGAATCTTTTGTCGAAAATTTACTTCCAAATATTTTATTATAATCAGTTATAAACTCATCTAATTTCTCTCTACTATGCTTATTAATATGTATTTCATCAATAGTTGGTCCATCAGAATCATCAATATAGATTTCACCTTTTGCATCTTTATCTTCTTCATTTGCACTATATGAAAATATAGTTGCTATTTTCAAATTATGCCCTTTACTTTTAAAAGATTCATAATATTTAATAAGCATATCAACAGAACTAACACACATCATGGCTGTAAATTCTCGATTATGAGTCTTTCTATTATGATTGGCAATAATATAATCAACTATTTTATCAAGTCTATCAATACTTTCTAAAAGTTCTTTTGTATCTATTGCTTCTACTTCTATATCAATATTTGTAGTACTCTCTTTTTTTTCTTTATATTTACCAATATATTCAATAGAAAACTTTAATACATTATCATCATTAATTGCATCAGTTATTACATATTTATGTAAACAATCATCAAATAACTCTTTTGTAGTTCTTTTCCCAAGTGCATTCTTAGAAGCATTTTCTACAAATATTGGAGTTCCTGTAAAGCCTATCATTTGATTGTGAGTAAAAAAATCAGTGATACTTAGATGTGTTTCTCCAAACTGACTTCGATGACACTCATCAAAAATAAAAACAACATGTTCATCTTTGAGTTTTTCCATTTTTGATAAGTATTTCTTTTTACTTATTGCTGTATTAAGTTTTTGGATTGTTGTCACAATTAATTTTGTATCATCAGCAAATTGTTTGACTAATGCGTTTGTATTATCTGTTCCATCGACCGAACCATCACTAAAACTATTGAACTCTTTAGTTGTTTGGAAATCTAAATCTTTTCTATCAACTACAAATACTACTTTATGAACTTTTGCTAGTTTCATAAGTATCTGTGCTGTTTTAAATGAAGTAAGTGTTTTACCACTTCCTGTTGTATGCCAAACATATCCATTTTTTTGCGAGTTTGAAACTCTATCTATAATACTTTCTACGGCGTGAAACTGATAAGGTCTAAGAACCATAAGTATTTTTGGAACTTCTGCTAATACTATATATTTACATACCATTTTAGATAGATGACATCTTTCAAGAAAATCATTTGTAAATTCTTCTATATTAGTGATATTTTTATTATCTTTATCAGCCCAATAAAATGTTTGTTTAAAACTCATCTCTTTTATATTTTTATTATTAGCATAATATTTAGTATTGACACCATTAGAGATAACAAATAGCTGTATATAGTTAAACAAAGCGTTATTTGTACTGTATGAGTGTCTTTTATAACGCATAGTTTGGTTAAATGCTTCTTTTAGTTCTAAACCTCTTCTTTTAAGTTCAATTTGAACGAGAGGCAAACCATTGATTAAAATAGTTACATCATATCTATTTTTATATACTCCATCTACTGTGATTTGTGAAGTTACTTGAAAAAGATTTTGACACCAGTGTTCACTATCTAAAAACTCTATATATTTTGTAGTTCCATCATCACAAGGTAAAACATATTTATCTCTTAATATTTTTGCTTTTTCAAATACATTCCCTTTATTTAGATGATTGAGTATTCTTTTAAATTCTATATCTGAGATAGTAGTTTTATTGTGAATTTCTAGTTGTGTTTTTAGATTGGATTCTAATGCTTTATCATTTTTGATTACAACTCTTTCATATTCTAATGATTGGAGTTGTTTTAATAGATTTTCTTCTAGTATTGCTTCTGATTGTTTGCTCAAATGTTTGCAACTTTTCTAAGATATTCATATTGTGTATCTTCATCATAATATGGAACTTCAATTATATTACTTTTATGCAGTATATTATTTGCCACTTGAACATCAGAATTTGGACTATGTATATTTAATAGTTCAAATATACCATTTATACTGCTATAGTTTACTGAAAAACTTTCTACATCCCAAACCATTGAGTGTATACTATCTCTATTTGTCATACTTCCTAAATTTGAATAGTGATGTTGATTTGAACTTTTATCAATTATTTCAAAATCAAATATGGTATTCTCATTAACTTCTATATATTTAATAAATTCCTTAGATACTATATCTCTTGTATTTCGTTTAATAATTTCTATTGTATCTATCTTTTCTTTTACATGAAACTTGTATCCTATATAATCTTCATATAATATTTCTAACACTGTTTCAAAATCTTGTTTACTTCTAAAAGACTTTTTTTCACTAAATTTTAAATTATTTCCATACCAATGTGAAATATTTTTTTCTTTTTGAAGTAATTGAATGAAACTAACTATATTTTTTTTATTTATAGATGGAAATGACATAATTTTACTAAGATGTGCATCATTTATAAAATGCAAAATATTTTTCGAATCATTAGCAATATGAATACCAACATTAAAGAATTCATCACTATTTTCATTTGGAAAATATCTTACAACTTGATAATTATATAATTTTCTCATACTTTAAATATCTCCTTATTTCCAATTCTTTGAGAGATAATATCAGCTATCTCATCTTTCAATTTTTGCGGTTCCCATTCAATGGGTAATTCATTTATTAATTCTAACATTTCATCTTTTGATATTTGATTAGACATAACGGTAACACCATCAATATCATCTTTTATTAAATAGTCCCTATCAAAGCAATACTTATCATAAAAATTTGGTATATTAAACAAAGCATTTTCATCTTCAATCATATAAAATGCCATTAACATTTCAAAAGCTCCGCCAAAATCAATGAGATATTTCTTATTATCATCTCTACAAAAAAGTATATTTGGGTTATCTTCATTTCTATCAGAATTCATAATATAACCATCATAATTGATAGTTTCTTTTTTAAAATTTATACTTAAATCATCACCAATATATTTTTCACTATTTTTAATCCATTTAACACCTAAATTTAACCCCTTTGAAGCTTTTATATTTGCAAGTGCAATTTGGTCTCGTTCGTGTTGAGAATTAGCAAATTTTTCTTCTGCATCATAAATGAAATCATCATCAATTATTAAATATTCAATTTGTGGTATATTTGTAAATCCAAATCTATTTAGAAGTTTATATGATAATGTTTCCATAAATATTGCATAATCAACTTTATCAGCTAATGTACCATCTAATCTTGTTTTTAACACATAGGTATTATTATCTTCTGCTTTAACTTTAATTGGGCAACTATTTCCATAACTCACTACTTCTTTAATTGCATCTATATGTAATTCTTGCATTCTAATCCCCTACACAAACATTGTCTGCAACAATACTTTTTTAAACTCTTTTGTTTAAAGGCATATAATAAATATTTTGTTTTAGTCATTTATAATTTCTTTCATATTCTAATGATTGAAGTTGTTTTAAAAGATTAACTTCTAGTATTGCTTCACTTTGTTTGCTCAAGGAAATAACCTATAAATATCTTTTCTATGTAAAAATCTAATAATTTCTATTTGATTACCTTCAACTTTAAATCCTAATCTATAGTTTCCTATTTTTAAACGATAATATAAACTATGACCTTTTAGTTTTTTAATATTTTGCAAATTATTCATTGAATCTATCTCTTCAAATTTCTTTATGATAGTTTTTAATTTCGAAGCTATTATTGTATCATTTAACTTTTTAATATCTTTGAGAAAACTTTTTTCAAAGTGAACTATCACCTAAATGTGATCCAATACATCAAAAACTTCATCTCTTGAAACAAAATCTTTTTTATTATCTTTTTGAATAACACTTAACAATCTTTTATCTTCTAAATCTTCTATAACTAAATTGTAAAGATATTTTGTAATCTCTTCTGTTGTACTAAATTCAGACTTTAAACTTTTTTCAACTATTGGATTATCTATTTGTAATGCTAACATTTTATTTCCTTATCTATATATTTTATCATAATCTACACAAACATCTGTTGCAATAATGCTTTTTTAAACTCTTTTGTTTAAAGGCATATAATAAATATTTTGTTTTAGTCATAATTTATTCTAATTCCATAGCTGTTGAATTTTTAAACTCTTCTACTAAATCTGGTCTATTTTTTTTAATCACATCATCAAAAATTTCTTGAATAAATAGTGCAACCAAGTACTGTGAATTTTCGGGAGGTTGTTCTCCCATATCGAGATAATCTATATGGTCACTTGCCATCATATAATTATCTTTTATTGTAAATAACCAAACAAAATGTTTAATAAATATATTTTGTATATCTATTGAAAGTTGGTCTAAAAAATTTATTCTATAATTGTAAGGATCGCTTTTTTCATTATCATTATATCTCATATATGTAAAATAATTATAATGAGTATGGTCATTTAACCTTTGTCTCATATTTGTATAATAGTCACCAATACGAATTTTACTACTTATATCTTTTAATTTATTTGATTCTATTATATAGTTATTCATATCACGATAACTAGGAATTTTTTCTTTATCTTGTATCCAATTATCTATTTTTTCAACAATAGGGTTATCATAATCAAATTTTTCTTCTAAATATACTAAAGCATAAATATTAGTAACAACAATATCTTGATATTTTCGTGTTAAAGAATAAGCATCGTTTATCTTACCATACTCCAATATTAATCTAATAGATTCTAGTGTATTCTTCATTGAGGATAATACATCACTATTAAAATTAATTATTTGATTTGATCCCATAGTAATCCATGAAACTATAGAATCAGAAAGTAAATCATAAAAGTTTATATACTTATCTAACTCTTTAAAGATTTTATGTGTTTTATATTCTTTAGTTAATTGACAATTTAATTTTTTAGTATATCTTTTCATTTCTTCTTTCAACTCTAAATCCTTACACAAACATCTGTTGCAAAAGTGCTTTTTTAAACTCTTTTGTTTGTTCTAATTGTTTTTGTGTTTTCTCAATTTTTGTATCTATTACAGATAAAAAGTTTGCTATTTTTGTTTGTTCTTCTATAGAAGGTAAATGAATTTTTATTTTATTTATTTCTGTCTTATTAATCTCCAAAAAAGTTGAACCACTTGATTTCCTGATAAATTCTTTTTTATTCTCTAATATCCAATAATAGATAAATTCGTTAATATTCTCATCATTTACAATAATAGATTGAAATCCTTGATTTGTCGTACATTCATGCAATGCTATACTTATATCCCCAATTGTTGCCCGACTCGTCAATAATAAAGTACCTATGGGTAAAATCTTTGCAGATGACTTTTGTAGTCCTAAAGTAGTAATAGTTCTTTTACTAAATTTAATATATTTATCTTTTATTTCTGTTGGTGTAAACCATTGAATATCGCCATTCCAATATTTTAATTTATCAGTTTCTGGAGTACCTCCACTAATAACCTCTCCTACTTCTTTAAAATATTTCTCTTCCCACTCACAAAAATCACTCCCATCATCAGCTTTAAATCTAATCTCTTGATTAAATATCTTTTGCATCACACCTTTTTTATAGTCTTTTAGTAAAGTTTCTTTTTTTACAAGTTGTTCTATTTTTCTATCAACTGAAGTTAAAAAAGAAGCTATTTTTTCTTGTTCTTCTAAAGTAGGTAATGGTATTTTTAATTTCTTTAAATCTGAATTATATACATTACTAATACTTGAACCTTTTGCTAATGTCGATATCTTTTTTCTTAACTTCTCATTTATATAATATGATACATACTTCTGTAAATATAAATTTTCATATAATGGTCTTAAAATATTGATTGTTCTACCTATTGCTACATCTTTAATAATTAATGCAGATGCTGAACCAATATCTAATGGGTCTTCACCAGCTGATGGCATTAGTATCTCATTTCCTTTACTAAATGAAAGTTCTGATTTATCTAAATTTGTTTTATTGATGATTTTTGAGATAACTTCACCATACATATGATATAACTCTCCATATCGTACGCAAGGAATAGAAAAATCAGGAGATGCTTCATTTTGTTTTATATTTTTTCCTGTCGAGAAACTAAATATATCTTCAAATAAATAAACTTCATTTTTACCACTAAACTCTTTAAATCTTAATTTAGGTATTTTACTCATTTTATCTCTTTTTTATCTACTATAGTATACAATCCACCACTTACGGTAAGTCCCTGCATGCACACTTGCCTTGTTTTCATTATATTTATCACAAACTCTTTTAAATTATTATCACAACTTATTAAAATATTATTTTTAAATTTTTCTATCAAATCATCCACTATTTTTATATCTTTTGTATCTGCAATTAATAAACACAAACTATAATAAACATCTACAAGCTTATGCTCATAGATTGTTTTTCTAAATTTTTTATGAATTCCATAAGCTTTTATACCACGATAGTTTCTATTAAACAATCTTCCATTATGAGCACATCTATTTCTAAGCTCTTTCAATCGATAAAGATAGTTCAAAAATACTTGTCCATCATACATATTAAACTTATTTGCCAAAAGCTTTAAGATACTTTGATTGTTGATATTTAGTTTTGATATCATCTTTAGTAAAGCACCAAGTGTTATATTTTCTACAAAATAATGAAAAGGGGGATAATTTATATCTAATTTTTCATTTAGTTTTATGAGTTTTTTATTTGATAAATATTCCTCTTTATTTAAATCAAAATCATAACTTTCCAAATAGGCTTTTAACTTTATCTCTATACTTGATGACAGCTCAAACATTTTTGATGATATACTTCTATCTGCATTATATAAATTTATCACATCATCAATTGAAAAATTTGATACATCTTGCCTAAATGCCTTAACATAACCTTTAAACTTAAAAATACCAATAGTAGATATTAAGTTTTCTAGTTCATCATTATCAAATTTACTAGATTTATTAAAGCCATCTTTATACAATGTTTCAAGATAACTATCAATAGTTAATATTTTATAAGTATATTTCATTTTAAAAAGGTTTCTCAATACCAAGCTCATCACAAAAGTTTTTAATAGTGTCATTAGTATCTTTCATATCAATATCAAGTTGTTTCAACTCTTTTGATACTTTATCTAAATCTACAACTTCCTCTTCTTCAAAAGTATCTACATATCTTGGGATATTTAAGTTATAGTCATTTTCTTTTATCTCTTCTAGTTTTGCGATATGTGAGTATTTTTCTTCTACTGTTCTATTTTTATAAGTATTTACTATTTTTTCTATATCTTTATTTCTTAAGTGATTTTGATTTTTAGCTTTTTCAAAATGATTTGATGCATCTATAAAAAGTACATTTTCACTCTCTTCTCTACACTTTTTAAATACCAATATACAAGTAGGAATAGAAGTACCATAAAAGATATTTGAAGGTAATCCTATAACTGCATCTAAATAGTTTCTATCTTCTATTAGATACTTTCTTATATGACCCTCCGCTGCTCCTCTGAATAGTACTCCATGAGGTAATACAATAGCCATAGTACCATTATCATCAAGATGATGAATCATATGCTGTACAAATGCAAAATCTGCTTTTGATTTAGGGGCAAGTTTCCCATATTGGGAAAATCTATCATCACTCATATGTAAAGGATTGGCTGACCATTGAGCAGAAAAAGGAGGATTTGCAACTATAGCTTCAAATCTTTCTTCTATATGTTGTGGTTGCTCCAATGTGTCTTCTTGTTTGATATCAAACTTTCTATAATGAACATCATGCATAATCATATTCATTCTTGCAAGATTGTAAGTAGTTCTATTTAATTCTTGACCATAGAAGTTTGAAACATTTTCTACTTCTTTTGCTACTCGTAAGAGTAATGAACCTGAACCACACGTTGGGTCATATACTGATTTTAGTTTTGATTTTTTATTAGTTACAATTTTTGCTAATATTTTAGAAACTTCTTGAGGTGTATAAAACTCCCCTGCTTTTTTACCTGCTCCACTAGCAAACTGAGCTATTAAATACTCATAAGCATCACCAAGTACATCTCTATCATGGTTTTTTAGTTCAAAATCTATTTTGTTTAAATGTAAAAGTATTTTAGAGATAAGTGTATTTTTGGCTTCTTCTGTTCTTCCTAGTTTTGTAGAAGTAAGGTCAAGATCTTCAAATAGGTGTTCAAAATCATCTTCACTCTCATGACCCATAGTTGATTGTTCTATGTGTCTTAGTACTTCTGTTAGGTCTTCAAGTATGAAATTGTTTGTCTCTTCATTCCCTTTTTCTGCCATTGCGTTAAAAAGTTCATTTGGTTTTAGAAAATATCCAAGTTGTTCTATACTATCTTCTTTGATAGCTGATAAATACTCTTGATGTTCATCATTTGTAGAATCAAGTGAAGTATATAACATATCATCTTCTGATAAAAGTTCATTTGCAAAGTTTTCTATTTTTTCAGATAAATATTTGTAAAAAATAAATCCAAGGATATAATCTCTAAACTCATCAGGATTCATCTTACCTCTGAGTTCATTTGCTATATTCCAAAGCTGTTGTTCTAATCTTTTTTTCTGTTCTTCACCCATACTTATAAAATCCTTGTATTAATGGTTTTATTTTATCTAAAAAATTATTTAATAGGTATTTATGGATTTCAAATATGAAACTTTGTAGATGTAATAATTGGAAGATAAATTATAAAAAATCCAATTAGATAAATTTTCAATACCTGATAATATAATATTTGTATCAAGATATTCTATCTCTTTATATCTAATATATCAGTTTGTTTAATATGTGTTTCATTTTTCCCCATTTGGGTTAATTTCTAATCTTTTCATACAAATATGTTAACTACTCTTTTAAATATATGTTAGTATTACTTATAAATTACTTCATGAAAGTGAAGCTACCGCTAAGAAGATTTATTCTTTTTAGGTCAGGCTAAATTAAAGGAACTTTTTTAAGTTCCTTTTTTTATACCCCAAAATACCTACTTATGAATTCTTTTATATTTGTTATATCATTTTCTATTAATTCTGGGTATACCATATTTACTAATCTTTTTGTATCTATTGTTTTTATATCATTACAAATAACTAATGAGTTTTTATCTAAACCTAAATATTTGATTCTTTTACTTTTATCATAATATCCTTTATAATTATTACAATCTAATGGATAATGAAAATGCCTTACAGTCGTATCTTCTTTTACTGAACTTAAAGGCATAATAATAGCTTTCCTATGAGAACTTCCATTATTAAAATTATTAGTAGAAATAATAATGCAGGGTCTTAAATATGATATTTTATCTTCTGAAAAATGACAACTTGTTTCTGTTCCAATATTTTCACCCACATCAAACCACCAGATACTCCAAGGTTTTAATCTAAATTTAATATTTCCATTTGTATGATGAGTTGGGGCAATTTTATTGTTTATTGTTTTTTTTCTACTACTCCATTCCTCAAGTCTTGTATCTTTGATAGTAAAATCCACTATGATATCTCCCCTTTAAAAGCTTTATTCATTAAACTATTATGAATGGTAACATAATTTAGGTGAGGAAATTGCGGTCATTGTTTAAATTGGTGATTTTTATAAATTTTGGGCAAAAAAAAAGCTTTTAGAGAAATGAACTAGTGTTCAAATTTCTAAAAGCTTTGTGGCTCCGGCACCTGGGATCGAACCAGGGACCAAATGATTAACAGTCATCTACTCTACCGCTGAGCTATGCCGGAACTTATTTGTTAGTTTAAAAAGTGTTTGTCTTTTTAAGTGGCAGA